>OFMC01002539.1_pt1 | contig 11438 bp, 9 predicted proteins | sample 1541271 | NCBI WGS metagenome assembly OFMC01 (sample SAMN04209252, study PRJEB22552) | human gut metagenome | biome: gut; material: feces | host: Homo sapiens | place: USA: Oklahoma | reverse complement strand
TTAGTGGCTGCTTTTCTTTTTCCAACTCAATCTAAAGTAATCTATGCTCTTGGGGTGGCTATTACTGCTGGCTTATTCTTTATGGTTTATAGCTATTATAAACAGATGGTGAACTTAAAAGAGGTACCTACAGTACCTTGTGAATATGTGGTTACACCAGTGAAGTATAATGAGAGAGTACAGCTTAAGACAACTAAGGGGGATAATCTCTTATTTGCATTTGTAGAAAAGAGTCGTTCTATTTATAAGAATGAAAAAGAAGCACTTATTATCTATGTACCTGAAACAGGACATATTTATGGTGAACATGTAGCTTTACTTAAAGATATTAAGGGTTAGTTATATGAAATAAGAAAAACGGCATACCTCATGAGAGGCATGTCGTTTTTAGTATTGTTTATGTTTTACATCACGAAGCTTATTCTGATAATCAATATCAATAATAATACCTATTGCGAACATATATGAAAGTAATGAAGATCCTCCATAAGACAGCATTGGTAAAGTAATACCAGTAATAGGAAGTAATCCAAGAATCATTCCAATATTCCATGTCTGCTGGAAGATGAGACATCCAAATGTCCCCATGATAAATGTCTTATCACGAATATTATCACTCTTTAAGCCGATATTTAAGATAGTGATATCAAATGCTGCAATGGCAAGTAAAGTGATGAGTGCACCTACATAACCAAAATCAGTCGCGATAACAGAGAAGATAAAGTCTGTCTGTCCTTCAGGGAAGACCTTGACAACAGCTCTAAAACCATGTCCAAACCATCCTGCAGTCCCATAAGATAACTGTGCAAACCATGACTGTAACCCTTGATTGCCAGTTGTTCCTTCAGGATCTAGCCAGCCATAAATACGGTCTAGTTTATGCCCTGAGATGATAGATGTAAAGACTCCGTTCTGGTAGATGAATAAATAAGCCATTCCAAGTACACCTACTACTGCAATCACTAAAATAAATAGGAACCAGTTTCCATTCATACCACTTGATAATAATACAAAGAAAACAGCTGCCATAATAATCATCATAACCCCTGAGTCATTCTGTAAATAAATAAGAATAGCTGGTGGTAAAGAAATCTTCATGACTTGAATAATATACTGGATTTCACTGTCTGTTGTCTTGATTAAAACATGATCATTATATTCCTGTGTAATTTTCGCAAGGTACATAACCATGATGATTTTCATGAATTCAGAAGGCTGAAAACTAAAGCCCGGGATGTTATACCAGGAAGTTGCACCATTAGTAAACTTTGCGAGTGGGACAATATGAATGTGTAGTAGTTTTGTATAGACAAAATGATCCACGGCAAGTCCAATCAGTAATACAATAAAAACCATATATAATGTTTTGATATGAGTATAAAGGGTATCCTGACCTATTTTATAGATAATATAACTTAAAGCACCACCTAATACATAATAAAGCCCTTGTTTAAGCCATAGCATGTAAGGATTCGCAATGTTAGTCATAATTGGTGCAGCACTTGCAACCGCAAAACAACTGATGGCACCAAGCAATATAATTAAGGCAATAAGAGGATATTTCTTGAGTGTTTCTTCAAGGTTTTCCATGCGTGCCCTCCTTTTTTCTTTTTACTTTTTTCATTCTTATAGTATACTATATTTTAAAGATACTTCAATAAAAAGGAGTGTGGTTAAAGTGTCTAAAAATATGATGATTGGGATTATTGCGGCAATCGTAGTTGTACTTGTGATTGTTGTAATGATGACTCGTAAAAAGAAAACAAGTAAAGAACAATGTCCGATTGATGCAGATCTATTAATTAAAGCATTAGGTGGTAAAGACAACATTACTGCTTTAGAAGCATCACCTTCTAAATTAAAGGCGACTTTAAAGCAGGATAAGGATCTTGATGTTGAAACAATTAAAACACTAGGTGCTAGTGGTATTGTGGCAGGTCATTTAACACTTACTATGATCTTTGGTAAAGCATCAAGTATTATCTGTGAAACTGTGTTAGAAAAAATTAAATAAGAGGTATTGTTATGAAATTTAAGATGGTACACGAAAACTATAACGTTAAGGATCTAGATGCTTCTCTTAAATTCTATGAAGAAGCATTAGGCTTAACTGAAAGAAGACGTAAGGTGAGTGAAGATGGAAGCTTCATTATTGTATATGTTGGTAATGAAACAACTCCATTTGAATTAGAACTCACATGGCTTAAAGATCATCCACAGGCTTATGATATTGGAGAAGAAGAATTCCATTTAGCTTTTCATGTAGATGATTATGAAGGGGCACATGCATTACATGAAAAGATGGGATGTATCTGTTTTGAAAATCCTTCAATGGGCATCTATTTTATCCAGGATCCAGATGGATACTGGCTTGAAATCATACCTGAAAAATAGTCTAGGAAATGCATGCTGCATTTCCTTTTTTTGTGAAAAAATAATTAAAAAATATTTTTAGATAGGAAAAAAGTTACTAACGTAAGCGCATTATTCCTAAAACTACAAATATGTTATTACCAATTTCGGAAAATAAAACAAACTTATGAGAAAATTTTTTATCACGAGGTAAAAAATGTTATACGTTTACAGAAAACGCATACAAAAATGTAAGCAAATCCATAGACAAACATTTTGAATAATGGTATATTGAAATCGCTGAAAAGGATGCGTAACAAAATTCAGTGGTTTTTTATACTTTAAGGAGGAATTGTTACAATGGATACAAATCGTTTTGCTGATGCGTGGGCTGGATTCAAAGGCCGTTTATGGAAAGAAGAAGTGAATACTAGAGACTTCATTCAGAATAACTACAAACCATATGATGGCGATGAATCATTCTTAGCTGAACCTACAGAAGCAACTAATAAATTATGGGGCAGATTACAGGAACTTCAGGCAGAAGAAAGAGCTAAAGGCGGAGTTCTTGATATGGAAACTGAAGTAGTTTCTGGTTTAACTGCTTATGGACCTGGTTATATTGATGAAAGCATGAAGGACTTAGAAACTGTTGTTGGTTTACAGACAGATAAGCCTTTAAAGAGAGCATTCATGCCTTATGGTGGTATCCGTATGGCTGAACAGGCTTGCGAAACTTATGGTTATACACCAAATCCTAAATTACATGAAATTTTCACAAAATATCATAAGACTCATAACCAGGGTGTATTTGATGTTTACACTCCTGAAATTATGAAAGCACGTCATAATAAGATTATCACTGGTCTTCCAGATACTTATGGTCGTGGACGTATTGTTGGTGACTACAGAAGAGTTGCTTTATACGGTATCGATGCATTAATCGATTGGAAGAAAGAAGACTTTGCTAACTGTGGTAGCGGATCAATGACTGAAGACATCATCAGAAAGAGAGAAGAAATTGCTGAACAGGTAAGAGCTCTTAATGAAATGAAGAAGATGGCTGAAGCTTATGGTTATGATATTTCTAAACCAGCTACTAATGCTCGTGAAGCATTCCAGTGGTTATACTTTGGTTATTTAGCAGCTATCAAGACTCAGAATGGTGCAGCTATGTCAGTTGGACGTATCTCTACATTCCTTGATATCTATATTGAAAGAGATTTAGCTAACGGTACATTAACTGAAAGCGAAGCTCAGGAATTAGTTGACCATATCGTTATGAAATTCCGTATGGTTAAGTTCGCACGTATCCCATCATACAACGCATTATTCTCTGGTGACCCAGTATGGGCTACACTTGAAGTTGCAGGTTTAGGTACTGACGGACGTTCAATGGTTACAAAGAGTGACTACCGTTTCTTACATACATTAGAAGATATGGGTCCTTCTCCAGAACCAAACTTAACAGTTCTTTATACAGAAGCATTACCAGAAAACTTCAAGAAATACGCTGCTAAGATCTCTATCGATACTTCATCAATTCAGTATGAAAACGATGATGTTATGAGACCTGTATGGGGCGATGACTATTCAATCTGCTGCTGTGTATCAGCTACTCAGACTGGTAAAGAAATGCAGTTCTTCGGTGCGAGAGCTAACTTAGCTAAGTGCTTAACTTATGCTATCAACGGTGGTATCGATGAAAAGACTAAACAGCAGGTAGGTCCTGAATATAGAGGAATTACTTCTGAATATCTTGATTACGATGAAGTTATCAAGAAATATGATGCAATGATGAGCTGGTTAGCAGATTTATATGTAAATACATTAAACTTAATCCAGTACATGCATGATAAATACTACTATGAAGCTGCAGAAATGGCATTAATTGATACTGATGTTCGTAGAACATTCGCAACTGGTATTGCTGGTTTCTCACATGTAGTAGACTCATTAAGCGCAATTAAATATGCTAAGGTTAAGACTATCAGAGATGAAGATGGTATCGTAGTTGATTACGAAGTTGACGGTGACTTCCCTCGTTATGGTAACGATGATGACAGAGCTGACAACATCGCAGTTTGGTTATTACATACATTCTTAGAAAAGATCAAACAGCATCATACATATAGAAATTCTGAACCAACTACTTCAATCTTAACAATTACTTCTAACGTAGTTTATGGTAAGGCTACAGGTTCATTACCTGATGGACGTAAAGCTGGTGAACCATTATCTCCAGGTGCTAACCCAGCATATGGTGCAGAAAAGAACGGTTTACTTGCTTCATTAAACTCAGTTGCTAAGTTACCTTACGAATGGGCATTAGATGGTATCTCAAATACTCAGACAATTGCTCCAAGTGCTTTAGGTCATGACGAAGCTGAAAGAGCTGATAAGTTAGTAACAGTTATGGATGGTTACTTCAGACAGGGTGCTCATCACTTAAACGTTAACGTATTCGGTAAAGAAAAGTTAATCGATGCAATGGAACATCCAGAAAAACCAGAATATGCAAACTTCACAATCCGTGTATCTGGTTATGCAGTTAAGTTCATTGACTTAACTAGAGAACAGCAGTTAGACGTAATTGCTAGAACTTGTCACGATCATATGTAATAATTAAAACAGTCTCTTAAGAGACTGTTTTTTATAGAGGAGGAGAATGTGATGAACGCTCGTGTACATTCCGTTGAAACATTTGGTCTTGTAGATGGACCAGGTGTACGTTTTATCTTATTTCTACATGGATGTCCTTTTAGATGTCAGTTCTGTCATAACCCAGATACATGGGCAAGTCAGAAGTTTGAAGAATGGACACCACAGCAGGCATTAGACCGTGCCTTACGTTTTGAACCTTATTGGGGTAAAGATGGAGGTATTACTGTATCTGGTGGTGAACCACTTGTACAGATTGATTTCTTGTTAGAATTCTTTAAACTTGCTAAAGCAGCAGGAATCAATACATGTATTGATACAAGTGGTGCATGCTTTACAAGAGAAGAACCTTTCTTCTCTAAGTTTGAGGAACTTATGAAATATACAGATCTACTTATGGTAGACATAAAAGAAATCAATGATGAAAGACACCAGGTATTAACTGGTGCTTCAAACAAGCGTGTTCTTGATATGATTCAATATTTGAATGATATCAATAAACCTATCTGGATTAGACATGTACTTGTTCCTGAAAGAAGTGATTATGATGAAGATCTTCATGCTTTAGCTGATTATATTGATACTTTAAGTAATGTGAAAAAGGTAGAAGTTCTTCCTTATCATACTCTTGGTGTATATAAGTGGAAGGAACTTAACTTAGAATATAAGCTAGAAGGAATTGATCCACCTACAAATGAACGTGTAGAAAACGCAAATAAGATTCTACATACAGATAAATATAAATAAGTATGATATAATGTCTCCTAGAAGGAGGCATTTTTCATGGATGAATTGCTTTTTGATGAGAATTATATAGTATTCTTACAAAATCAGAGTTTGGATACATTATGCAGCCTTTATTATGAGGTACACAATCAATTAATGGATATTATTCATACTCATAAAGGGGAAGAAGACTATAAAATAATTACCGCAAAACGTGCAATGATTGAAGGTAGAATCATGTCAAAAGTGATGCAGGAGCATGGTTATTCTTTGGATCAATATGCATATTATAAAAATGATAAGATGGTTGCCTGAAAAATGTGACAGTATTCAAATGTCCGTTTACTTTTAGGAGTAAATAATTTAAAATATGAGTGATTACTATTATGGAGGTAAAGGATAATGAAATTAGGTACTATTGAAGGTGGAGGAACAAAGTTCGTCGTTGGTGTTGGTGATGAGAATGGTAACATTTTTGAAAGAGAATCTTTCCCAACTACAACACCAGAAGAAACAATGAAGAAAACAATTGAATTCTTCAAGGATAAGGGTGTAGAAGCTATTGGCTTTGGATCATTTGGCCCAATTGATCCAGATAAGACAAGTCCTACTTATGGAAGTGTCACTACTACTCCTAAACCAGGATGGTCTAATCATAATGTCGTAAAGGATTTAGAAGAAGCATTTCCAGGTGTTCCTGTAGGATTTGATACTGATGTAAACAGTGCATGCTTAGGTGAAGTAGAATTTGGTGCTGCTAAAGGATTAAATAGCGCATTATACTTGACTATTGGTACAGGTGTAGGTGGAGGTGCTGTTGTAGAAGGTAATCTTGTACACGGCTTACTACATCCAGAAATGGGTCATATGAAATTGATCACTCGCCCAGAAGATACTTATAAAGGTAAATGCCCATATCATGGAACATGTTTTGAAGGTTTAGCAGCTGGACCAGCTATTGAAGAACGCTGGGGTAAGAGCGCTAAAGAATTACCTGTTGATCATCCAGCATGGGATTTAGAAGCTTATTATATTGCTCAGGCTTTATGTATTTATATTCTTACAATTTCACCTAAGAAGATTATTTTAGGTGGAGGTGTTATGCACCAGAAACAGTTATTCCCAATGATTCATAAATACGTTCAGGAAATGTTGAACGGTTATGTTGCAAAAGAAGAAATTACAACAGATAAGATCAAGGATTATATTGTTTATCCAGGACTTGCAGATAATGCAGGATTTTGTGGTGGATTAGCACTTGCTAAACAGGCATTAAAGAATAAATAAAAAGCAGGCATAGCCTGCTTTTTTTAAAGGAGGATAATACATGCAATCACTTAGAGAACTTTATAAAATAGGAATTGGTCCTTCTTCATCTCATACTTATGGACCGATGAAGATCGCTGAAAGAATTAAATCACTTTATCCAGATATGGAAAAGGTACATGTTGATCTGTATGGTTCTTTATCTTTAACTGGTAAAGGACATTTGACAGATAAAATCATGCAGAAGACATTTGCACCTGTACCATGTGATTTTTCTTTTAAGAGCGGTGAATTACCTTATCATCCTAATGGGATGTTAGTTACAGTATATTGTGGTGGAGAGGCATTAAAACCTATTGAAGCTTATTCTATTGGTGGAGGAGAAATTTACTTTAAGGGAGACTTAGAAGAGGAGAAGGTAGAAATCTATCCTCATCATACAATGCGTGAAGTCATCGATTATTGTGAAAATGAAGGATTATCACTTTATGATTATGTCTTACGTTTTGAAGATGAAAACTTTAAAGAATATTTATTTGAAGTTCTTGAAGCAATGTTTACCTGCGTAGAAAATGGGTTACATACACAGGGAATATTACAAGGCAGTCTACAATTAAAAAGAGTAGCCGGTTCTATGTATCAACAGGCTTTAAATACACATCATGAAATGGCTCAGGAACGTTTATTTATTGCTAGCTATGCCTATGCAGTTTCTGAAGAAAATGCAGATGGCCATATGATTGTCACTGCACCGACATGTGGTGCAAGTGGTGTACTACCAGCTATTCTCTATTATGCACATCATCAGATGGGCTTAAAAAAGAGAGACTTAGTCAAAGCACTTGCGATTGGAGGATTATATGGTAATACAGTTAAATATAATGCGACTATTGCTGGTGCAGATGGAGGATGTCAGGCAGAAGTAGGAACAGCTTGTGCAATGGCAAGTGCCTCTATGGCCTGGATCAATGAGTTAAATAATAGTCTCGCTGATTATGCAGCAGAAATGGGATTGGAACATAACTTGGGATTAACATGTGACCCAGTAGGTGGTTATGTACAGATTCCTTGTATTGAAAGAAATGCCTTGGCTGCATTACGTGCTTATGATGCGGCTATGCTTGCAGGACAGTTAGGTTATGTACGTAAGAATAAAGTACCTTTCGATACAGTTGTAAGAGTTATGAAAGAAACAGGCAAAGACTTGAATGTTGCTTATAAAGAAACATCTCTAGGAGGTCTTGCAAAAGAATTGAAATAGTGATTTCACTATTTCTTTTTTTATAAAGGGGGGAAATTATGAAACAAAGATTTATTAAATATATATGTTTAAGCATATTAGGAGAAATGGCTATATCGTTTTATATACTTGCTGATACATTCTTTATTGCCCAGGGAATAGGTGATAAAGGACTCACTGCATTGAATCTTGCGATACCTGTATTTAATTTTATTTATGGGATAGGACTCATGTTAGGAATAGGATCTGGTATTAGATTATCTATTTTGAAAATAGATCACAAGCATGATGAAATCAATCAGGTATTTGATCATACAGTGCTTTTAGGACTTGTAATAGGAGTACTTTTCATGATTACAGGAGTATTATACAGTCCTTCTCTTGCAAGAATGCTAGGAGCCAATGATGCGGTATTACAAGATACAGTCATTTATCTAAGAACTATTATGATATTTACACCTGCCTTTATCTTCAATAATGCGCTCAATGCATTAGTAAGAAATGATAACAATCCCGCTCTTGCGACAACAGCTATGATTGTAGCTTCACTGATGAATGTTGTACTAGACTATGTATTTATATTCTTATGTCATATGGGAATGTTTGGAGCTGTTTTTGCGACTTGTCTTGCACCTTTGATTGGCTTAAGTATTCTCTCTTTACACTTCATTAAAAAGAAGAATACATTCCATCCCGTTCAGCTTCATTTTCAGTTCTCTATGATTAAAAGAATTATTAAACTAGGTTTTCCTTCTATGTTGATAGAGATATCAAGTGGTTTAGTTGTTCTTCTTTTTAATACACTTATATTAAAGATTACAGGTAATATAGGTGTTGCTGCTTATGGTGTTGTATGTAATATATGGCTTGTATGTGTTGCAATATTTAATGGTCTTGCAAATGGTATGCAGCCTCTTACTAGTGAATCATATGGTTCTCATGATACAAAGAATCTTATTATGTTAAGAAGAATGACTCTTACTATTTCTTTATTAATATCTTTCACAATTTACTTAACAGTCTTCATAAACTCCTCTATGATCACTTCTCTATTCAATAAGACAAACAATCCAACATTATATACACTAGCAATAGAAGGCTTTAAAATCATGTTTATTGGCTTATTCTTTGCAGGGGTAAACATTGTCTTAACGACATACTTTACTTCAATAGAAAGCGCTAAAATAGCTTCTACACTTATTCTATTGCGTGGTGTAGTTCTTATCGTACCTGCATCTATTATTCTTTCACAATTAGGTATGAAAGGAATCTGGGCTTCATTACCACTATCTGAAATCATGACTACATGTGTAGGACTTACATATCTCAAACTTAAAAGAGCGATTGACTAAACCGCTCTTAAATTCTTTTTCTTAATATTATATAGAGTATGATTGAAAGGTAGAGTCAAAAGTTTATGAAAAACTTGATGAATGACAGATTTCAGGGCTCGATGAACGATGCGATATCATTCATGTAGTATTAAAATTGAATATTTTGAATTTTTCTAAACCGAATGATTATAAAGGTAATAAAAAAACACCTAAAAAAGGCGCAATAAGGGTATCGTCTCCTGGAGCACTGCTTGGAGAAATGATTAATTGTCTGCTGGATGGTACTTATGTGATATCTCAATAAGCTTGAGCCACTGATCAGGCATAAGCATATTATTATCAAATAAGCCAGATACAGGTGTCTTGTACTTCAGTGATGAATGCTGTCTCAAAAAATTAAAGAAGCATACAAAAAGAATCATATAGCTATTGGCACCTTCCAACTTGTCATAGCCGTTAGTGCCATAGTAGTTCTGCTTGTATGTTCGATTCAGTCTCTCTTCAATCTGCTTGAAGGGTCTGTACTTCTTGGACGTTTCATCCTTGTTCTTGACTCCGATTACCTGATGAAGGTCGAACTTGATGCCGTTGATATCAAAGAATACCTGAGCTGCATTATAAATAGGATTGCCATCAGTGATGAGTGTAAGGTTCTCTGGAATCTTTCCGTTATAGTGCCTCAGACAGTCATAGATTGATCTACAGGCGCATTCTGTATCACGTGTGGGATAGATGGTATGAGATGTGATAATCTTTGAACTAGGGTCTGACCAGAAGAATACATACTGATTCTTTCCTCTTACCTTGATGTATGTTTCATCGCCTGTTAACACAGAACCAATCTTATAGGGATAATGGTCAACCATATCCTTCACAAGAGCTGATACACCATTAGCGTAGTTGATAACGGTCTGGTGTGAAATACGGACGCCATGAACCTGTTTCAGGATGAGAGCAGTCTTTCTAGCACCAAGGCCATAGTTGACGTAATAGGTCAGGATAAGCCCTAGAACCTTAGAATCAAAGTGTATTCTGGATAGATTATAGCTCATATTCAGGTCGTTACTGACATTCTTGAGGGATTCTAAGTTGAACTTGAAGGCACGATAGTGATATCGAAGACGATACTGCTTGCTGGAAGTGAGAAGTGAATCACTATCATCACTGTCCTGAATCTTCTTGTTATGCTTATAGTATGAGCAGTCATGATTCTGACAGACATAAACGAGATAGCCATTGCGGTCATGATGCAAAGTGAGCTTATGCTTGCAGTAGGGACAGTATACTCCAACATCTTCCTTGACTGTAGTTTTTAAGGTGAATGTGTTCTTGCAGGCCTTGCATTTATACTGGCCTCTTCCTCTGCTGTTGTCATAGATATACTCTTTAGGAGCACCACAGTAAGGACAGACGCCTTCAAATGTAAAGGAGTCATCGCTTCTACGCTTTACAGGTTTCAGGTAGCTTTCTCTGATTATGTCTTCAAACGAGATCTGCTTGATAAGCTCATCTCTGAAGATAGGAGGCTTATCTATCTTGAAGTCTGCATAAGGAATCTGAACATCTTTATTCTTGTTGGATTTAAGCTTAGATAGTTCCTTCTTGGTAATTGGATTGATCTTATCCTCAAAGAAGCTGTTAAGCCAATCAATGTGTTTTGAGGCCTCTTCGAGATGATGAATAACATCAATGTTGTTCAGACGATGGGAAACGGTATCAGGAATCTTGCCAAGGAGATTCAAAGCTTGAAAATACTGAGAGAATTTAAAATTTTGTTTAGAAAAAGATTCAATAGAATTAATTAAATGTGTTATACTTTCCATGATGAAACATCCTTTCGTGATATTTTTTGTTTGCGC
>OFMC01002538.1_pt1 | contig 11439 bp, 8 predicted proteins | sample 1541271 | NCBI WGS metagenome assembly OFMC01 (sample SAMN04209252, study PRJEB22552) | human gut metagenome | biome: gut; material: feces | host: Homo sapiens | place: USA: Oklahoma | reverse complement strand
TTATTTTCGACACAACGCTCCGCGATGGCGAGCAGGTTCCGGGATGCCAATTGAACACAGTGGAAAAGATTCAGGTAGCAAAGGCATTGGAACTGCTGGGCGTGGATGTTATTGAAGCCGGATTCCCGATTTCCAGTCCGGGAGATTTCAACTCTGTTATTGAAATATCCAAAGCGGTGACATGGCCTACTATTTGCGCATTAACCCGTGCGGTACAAAAAGATATAGATGTAGCTGCGGATGCTCTGAAGTTTGCCAAGCACAAACGTATTCATACAGGTATCGGTACATCGGATTCGCATATCAAGTATAAATTCAATTCCAATCGTGAGGAAATCATCGAGCGTGCAGTAGCTGCCGTGAAGTATGCCCGTCGTTATGTGGATGATGTGGAGTTCTATGCAGAAGATGCAGGTCGTACGGACAATGAATATCTGGCTCGTGTGGTGGAAGCTGTAATTAAAGCGGGTGCTACAGTAGTGAACATTCCGGATACGACCGGTTACTGTCTGCCGGATGAATATGGAGCGAAGATCAAGTATTTGATGGAGCATGTGAGTGGTATTGAGAAAGCGATTCTTTCTACGCACTGTCATAATGACTTGGGAATGGCTACTGCAAATACGATGGCCGGTGTACTGAATGGTGCCCGCCAGGTAGAGGTTACTATCAATGGTATCGGTGAACGCGCAGGTAATACTTCGCTTGAGGAAGTGGCTATGATTATCAAATGTCATAAAGATATTGAAATTGAAACGAACATCAATACACAGAAGATTTATCCGACAAGCCGCATGGTTTCAAGCTTGATGAACATGCCGGTGCAGCCTAACAAGGCTATCGTAGGTCGCAATGCCTTTGCGCATTCATCGGGTATCCATCAGGATGGTGTGTTGAAGAATGTGCAGACTTACGAAATTATCGACCCGCACGATGTGGGTATCGACGATAATTCTATCGTATTGACTGCCCGTAGCGGACGTGCTGCTTTGAAGAATCGTTTGCAGGTATTAGGCGTGGAGCTTGAACAGGAACAACTGGACAAGGTATATGAAGCTTTCCTGAAATTGGCGGATAAGAAGAAAGATATTAATGATGATGATATCCTGGTGCTTGCCGGTGCAGACCGCACACAGAACCACCGCGTGAAACTGGAATATCTGCAAGTGACCAGTGGAGTGGGTGTGCGTTCGGTTGCCAGTCTGGGACTGAATATCTCCGGTGAAAAGTTTGAAGCGGCTGCCAGTGGAAACGGTCCGGTAGATGCAGCGATAAAGGCTTTAAAGAAGATCATCGACCGCCACATGACACTGAAGGAATTTACTATTCAGGCTATCAGCAAAGGTAGTGACGATATGGGTAAGGTGCACATGCAGGTGGAATATGATAATCATATCTATTATGGTTTCGGTGCGAATACGGATATTATTGCCGCATCGGTAGAAGCTTATATCGATTGTATCAATAAGTTCAAATCATAAGACTAACCTCAATTATAAATCGTAAAATCGTAATAAATCTGATGAATACATTATTTGATAAAATCTGGGATGCCCACGTGGTTCAGCAAGTGGAAGATGGTCCCACACAGTTATATATAGATCGCCTTTATTGCCATGAAGTAACCAGTCCGCAGGCTTTTGCGGGAATGCGTGCACGCGGTATCCAATGTTTCCGTCCGGAAAAGATTGTTTGTATGCCCGACCATAATACGCCGACCCACGATCAGGACAAGCCGATTGAAGATCCGATCTCCAAAACACAGGTGGATACACTGGCCAAGAATGCGGAAGATTTCGGATTGACACATTTCGGCATGTTGCATAAGAAGAATGGTATCATCCATGTGGTAGGTCCGGAAAGAGGCTTGACATTGCCGGGAATGACGATTGTGTGTGGTGACTCGCATACTTCAACGCACGGTGCGATGGGAGCAGTAGCTTTTGGTATCGGTACAAGTGAGGTTGAAATGGTAATGGCTTCACAATGTATCTTGCAGACACGCCCCAAGACAATGCGCATCACAGTGGACGGAAAATTGGGTAAAGGTGTGACGGCAAAAGATATTGCTCTTTATATGATGTCTAAAATGACAACGAGTGGTGCAACCGGTTATTTTGTGGAATATGCCGGAGAAGCAGTTCGCAGTCTGACCATGGAAGGACGCCTGACGCTGTGCAACCTGAGTATAGAAATGGGTGCACGTGGTGGTATGGTGGCACCGGATGAAGTGACATTCGAATATATCAAAGGCCGTGAATATGCTCCGGCGGGTGAGGAATGGGAGAAGGCGTTGGCATACTGGAAGACGTTGAAGAGCGATGAGAATGCTACGTTTGATAAAGAAGTGCATTTTGATGCAGCGGATATCGAACCGATGATTACGTACGGAACAAATCCGGGTATGGGTATGGGTATCACGCAGCACATTCCTACGACTGATGGAATGGGAGAGGCTGCAAAAGCTTCATTCCTGAAATCAATGGATTATATGGGCTTCCAACCCGGTGAGGGAGTATTGGGAAAGAAGATAGATTATGTGTTTTTGGGTGCTTGTACGAATGGACGTATTGAAGATTTCCGTGCTTTCGCCTCGTTAGTGAAAGGCCACAAGAAGGCGGAACATGTGGTTGCCTGGTTGGTACCCGGTTCGTGGATGGTAGATGCACAGATTCGTGAAGAAGGTCTGGATAAGGTATTGGAGGAAGCAGGTTTTGCTATCCGCCAGCCGGGATGTTCGGCTTGTCTGGCAATGAATGATGATAAGGTACCCGCCGGAATGTATGCGGTTTCTACAAGTAACCGTAACTTTGAAGGTCGTCAGGGACCGGGTTCACGCACATTGCTTGCCAGTCCGCTGGTAGCAGCTGCGGCAGCAGTGACGGGGGTGATTACGGACCCGAGAGAACTGATGTAATTTCAGTCCTCCTGGCAGAAGTCATTAATAATAAGTATTTCAAAATCAAAGATAAGAAACAATGAAACAGAAATTCAATATCATCACCAGTACTTGTGTGCCTCTCCCGTTGGAGAATGTAGATACAGACCAGATCATTCCTGCACGTTTTCTGAAAGCTACGACTAAAGAGGGCTTCGGTGAGAATCTGTTCCGCGACTGGCGGTATGACAAACAAGGAAACAAAATCGACTCTTTCGTTCTGAACGATCCGACCTATAGCGGACAGGTGCTTGTAGCCGGAAAGAACTTCGGTTCGGGCAGTAGCCGCGAGCATGCAGCATGGGCCATTGCAGATTATGGTTTCCGCGTGGTAGTCAGCAGTTTCTTTGCAGATATTCACAAGAATAATGAACTGAATAATTTCGTATTGCCTGTAGTGGTGAGCGAATCGTTCCTGAAAGAATTGTTTGATTCCATTGCTGCCGATCCGAAAACGGAGGTAGTGGTGAACCTGCCGGAACAGACAATCACCAACAAAGCAACAGGCAAAAGTGAGACTTTCGAAATCAATGCTTACAAGAAACATTGCCTGATGAATGGCTTGGATGACATCGATTTCCTGGTAGAGAATAAAGATAAAATAGAAGCGTGGGAAAATAAAAATGAAGTATAAACAGCCCCAAATAGAAATCATGGACACCACGCTCCGCGACGGTGAGCAAACCAGCGGTGTGTCGTTCGTCCCCCATGAAAAGCTGATGATAGCCCGTCTGCTACTGGAAGAACTGAAAGTAGACAGGGTGGAAGTAGCTTCGGCACGGGTTTCGGACGGTGAGTTCGACGCAGTCAAGATGATATGTGACTGGGCCGCGCGGCGTAATTTATTGCCCCGGGTGGAGGTGTTGGGTTTCGTAGACGGGCATACGTCGGTAGACTGGATACACGCTACCGGCTGCCGCGTCATTAATCTTCTGTGCAAAGGTTCGCTGAAGCATTGCACCTGTCAGTTGAGAAAGACCCCTGAAGAACATATCGAGGATATTATTGGCGTAGTGAATTATGCCAATGAACAGGATATGGAGGTGAATATTTACCTGGAAGACTGGAGCAACGGGATGAAAGATTCTCCGGAGTATGTCTTCCAGATGGTGGATGCACTGATGCACACAAATATCAAACGGTATATGTTGCCTGATACATTGGGTGTGCTGAATCCTTTGCAGGTCATCGAATATATGCGGAAGATGGTGAAGCGCTATCCGCATGCTCACTTCGATTTCCATCCGCATAATGATTACGACCTGGCAGTGAGCAATGTGCTGGCTGCTGTGCTGAGTGGTGCGAAGGGACTTCATACCACAATCAACGGTCTGGGTGAACGTGCCGGTAATGCGCCGTTGTCCAGTGTGCAGGCTATTCTGAAAGACCATTTCAATGCTATCACTAACATTGACGAAGGCCGTCTGAATGAAGTCAGCCGGGTGGTTGAATCTTATTCGGGCATCGCCATACCCGCCAATAAACCGATTGTAGGTGAAAATGTGTTCACGCAGGTAGCGGGAGTACATGCAGATGGAGACAATAAGAGTAACCTTTATTGCAACGACCTGTTACCCGAGCGTTTCGGACGTAAGCGGGAATATGCACTGGGTAAGAACAGTGGTAAGGCGAACATCCGTAAGAATCTGGAAGATCTGGGACTGACGCTGGATGAGGATTCCATGCGTAAGGTGACGGAACGGATTATCGAGTTGGGTGACAAGAAAGAACTGGTTACCCAGGAAGATTTGCCTTATATCGTTTCGGACGTACTGAAGCACGGAGTGATGAATGAGAAAGTGAAACTGAAGACATACATCGTGAACCTTGCTTACGGTCTGAAGCCGATGGCTACGCTGAAAATTGAAATCAACGGACAGGAGTTTGAAGAAAGTTCCAGCGGTGACGGTCAGTATGATGCTTTTGTACGTGCTCTGCGTAAGATTTATAAGGTGACGTTAGGACGCAAATTCCCCATGCTGACGAACTATGCCGTAACCATCCCTCCCGGTGGGCGTACCGATGCTTTTGTGCAGACAGTGATTACCTGGAGCTATGACGGCACAGTGTTCCGTACACGCGGACTGGATGCCGACCAGACGGAGGCAGCGATTAAGGCGACAATGAAAATGCTGAATATCATTGAGGATGACTATGAACTTAAAAAATCAGAATGATGAACCCAGTTGAGGGAAAGAAAATAGAAGAATACCTAAAAAAATAAAGAAAACAATGGATTTTAAAATTGCAGTATTAGCCGGTGACGGCATTGGCCCGGAGATTTCCACCGTAGGTGTGGACGTAATGACCGCCGTATGTGAGAAGTTTGGACATAAAGTAAACTACGAATATGCCATCTGCGGTGCAGATGCTATCGACAAAGTGGGCGATCCGTTCCCCGAAGCTACTTATGAAGTTTGTAAAAACGCAGATGCCGTTTTGTTCTCGGCTGTAGGCGATCCGAAATTTGACAATGATCCTACTGCCAAAGTACGTCCCGAACAGGGTCTACTGGCTATGCGTAAGAAACTGGGATTGTTTGCCAATATCCGTCCGGTACAAACTTTCAAATGTCTGCTCCATAAATCACCGCTTCGTGCAGAATTGGTGGATGGTGCAGATTTTCTTTGTATCCGCGAGCTGACCGGTGGTATGTATTTCGGCGAGAAGTATCAGGACAACGACAAAGCGTATGATACCAATATGTACACTCGTCCGGAGATTGAACGTATTCTGAAAGTTGGTTTCGAGTATGCCATGAAACGCAATAAGCACCTCACGGTGGTAGATAAAGCCAATGTGCTCGCATCTTCACGCCTGTGGAGACAGATTGCCCAGGAAATGGCACCGCAATATCCTGAAGTGACTACGGACTATATGTTCGTGGACAATGCAGCCATGAAGATGATTCAGGAGCCTAAATTCTTTGATGTAATGGTTACCGAAAATACATTCGGTGATATCCTTACGGATGAAGGTTCTGTAATCAGTGGTTCTATGGGATTGCTTCCTTCGGCTTCTACAGGCGAAAGCACTCCTGTATTCGAACCGATCCACGGTTCATGGCCACAAGCTAAAGGTTTGAATATTGCTAACCCGTTGGCGCAAATCCTTTCGGCTGCCATGTTATTCGAATATTTCAATTTGCTGGAAGAAGGCGCATTGATTCGCAAAGCTGTAGATGCTTCTTTGGATGCTAACGTCCGTACACCGGAAATTCAGGTAGAAGGTGGTGCGAAGTATGGTACCAAAGAAGTAGGAGCATGGGTGGTAGATTATATCAAACGTAGCTAATCTTCGGCAAATACGGCTTCGCAATGTTCGCCCGGAACTTCAAACTCCAGGGTGGCATGACCGATACCGAAATCTTCAAGCCGGTGGCGAATAAGGTGTTTCACCTCTTGCATACCTTCCGGTTGCTTTAAAACAATATGGGCTGTCAGTGCATTCTCTGTGGTGCTGATGGCCCATATATGTATATGGTGAACGTCATCAACACCGGGAAGGGCACGGATGGCTTTTACTACTTTTTGACTGTCTATACTTGTGGGTACGCCATCCAGCGTTAGGCGAAGACTGTCATGCAGTAAATTCCACGTAGAGATGAGAATGACAACAGCCACAATCAGACCGATAATCGGGTCGATAATATACCAGCCGGTCCGGCTGATAACGATACCTGCCACTAATACTCCCACTGATACCAAAGCATCTGCTGCCATATGCAGATAAGCTCCTTTTACGTTCAGGTCTTTTTCCTTATCTTTCATAAAGAGGAAAGCCGTGAATGCATTGATAAGTACTCCCACACCCGCTACCCAAGCAATAGCTCCACCGGGAACAACTGCCGGATTATTCAGCTTATGAATACTTTCGATGACAATGGCGCCTACGGCTACCAGCAAAATGACTGCATTAAGCAAGGATACCAGGATTGTACTTTTTTTATAACCATACGTATATCGTTCATTGGCTTTGACTTTGGCCAGACGGAAAGCCAGCAATGCCAGCACGAGACTGACTACATCGCTTAAATTGTGTCCTGCATCGGAAAGCAGCGCGAGGGAATCGAACCAGAAACCGGCTGCAAACTCTATGACGACAAAAGCTAAATTGAGAACAATGCCTATAATAAATGCCTTGTTCAGTGACTCTGCGTTGATGGCATGGCTATGCTGATGTGAATGTTCGTGTGACATATATTTAATAAGGTGTAAGAGTTCTATAAATTTTATTATGCAAATTTACGTGATAGAAATGTAACACTTGAGCAGCGAAATAGTTTTTTTCGTATCTTTGCTTAGAAACGAAGATAAGCTGTACCTCTGCATAAAAAATGAACGAGTTCATTTTATTCTGCTTTCGGTTTGCATTATCTTTGTACAAAGATACCTGCAAGTGAGGATATTTAATAATTAGATTGTTATGGCAAAAATAGCAAAGAACCTGACGGAACTTATCGGTCGCACTCCGCTTATGGAATTAGCGGAATACAGTCGTAAATATGGACTGAAACAGAATATTATCGCAAAGTTGGAAGCGTTCAATCCGGCTGGGAGTGTGAAAGATCGTGTGGCGCTTGCCATGATCGAAGATGCAGAAGCGCGCGGAGCACTGAAGCCCGGTGCGACGATTATAGAGCCTACCAGTGGAAATACCGGTGTGGGACTGGCGATGGTTGCTACAATCAAAGGATATCACCTGATGCTCACGATGCCCGAAACCATGAGTATAGAGCGTCGTAATCTGCTGAAAGCACTGGGTGCTGAAATTGTACTGACAGATGGATTGACCGGTATGGTAGGCTCCATTGCAAAAGCGCAGGAGTTGAGGGCGTCTATTCCTGGTTCAATCATCCTTCAACAATTTGAAAATCCTTCTAACGCACAGATTCATACGCTCACTACAGGTGAAGAAATCTGGACGGATACAGACGGAAAAGTGGATGTCTTTGTAGCCGGAGTGGGAACAGGCGGAACCATCTGTGGAGTGGCACGTGCCTTGAAAAAACATAATCCGGATGTGTATATTGTTGCCGTAGAACCGGAATCATCTCCTGTATTGGAAGGCGGAGTGGAAGGGCCACATCGTATTCAGGGAATCGGAGCCAATTTTATTCCTGCTATTTATGATGCCTCCGTTGTAGATGAAGTGCTTCCTGTGCCCGATGATGAAGCAATTCGTGGCGGACGCGAGTTGGCGTCTACCGAAGGATTACTGGCGGGCATATCTTCCGGTGCGGCTGTATATGCAGCGCGTTTGCTGGCACAACGTCCGGATTTTGCGAATAAGAAGATTGTAGTTCTTCTGCCTGATACGGGAGAGCGTTATCTGTCGACAGAGCTGTTTGCATTTGAAACTTATCCGTTGGATTAGTCATCCTTATTAAACGTTTCGTTGCATATTAGGGAACAAAATATTTCCTCGTGTGGAACAAATAGTTTCAAGCGATGAAACCAGCAGTTTCTCGGTGTGAAACCAGGAGTTTCAAGCAATGAAACTAATAGTTCCAAGTAATGAAACTAACGGTTTCAAGTAATGAAACAAATGATTCCCTTCCTTGAAACATAATCTTTAAATAAATTAAAAATGAAGAAGTCTATTCTTTCTTTCCTTGTATATATAATAGGTGTATCTCCTGTGTTTGCCCAAACTTACCAGGAACTTTCGGACCGTGCCATTGCTTGTACGGAACAAGATAGTCTGGCACAGGCGGAAAATTATATCCGCCAGGCTTTGAAACTGGAACCTGCTAATCCTCATAATGCCTTATTGTTTTCTAATCTCGGTACTATCCAACGTCGGCAACGGGATTATGATCAGGCTTTAGAATCTTACACGTATGCCTTGAACATTGCTCCACGGGCTGTTCCCATTCTCTTGAATCGTGCCGCACTGAATCTCGAAATGGGACGGAATGAGCAGGCACGTGTAGACTATTCTTTAGTGCTGGATCTGGAAAAGGATAACCGGGAAGCACTCTTGATGCGTGCCTATATTTATGTGACCCAGCGCGATCTCAAATTTGCCCGGGCAGATTATGAACGATTACTGAAGCTCGATCCTCAGAATTATAATGCCCGTTTAGGACTCGCCACTCTGGAGCAAAAAGATGGAAACTTACAGAAAGCCTTGGAGATATTGAATAAGATGCTGGTAGAAGATCCGCAGGATGCAGCCTTATACGTAGCACGTGCGGGGATAGAACAGGATATGCAGCATGTTGATCTGGCAATGATTGATCTGGAAGAAGCTCTAAAATTGAATCCTTCGCAGACGGAAGCCTATCTGATGCGCGGACAGATTTATCTGTCCCAGAAGAAGAAAAATTTGGCAAAGCAGGATTTTGAGAAAGCAATGTCTCTTGGAGTGCCGCAGGCGGATCTCAGGGGATTGCTACAGCAATGCAAATGATAAGTGGTTTACATCTTTAGTATATTATTTATACCATAAGAAATTCCGCAAACGGGTTATTAAACGTATTTCTTGATTAACTCGACAAAATCCTTTCCGTATTTCTTCTTTTTATATTCACCGATTCCGCTGATATTGCCGAATGCTTCCATTGTAATAGGGCGGGCAGTGCTGAGTAAATGCAATACCTTGTCGGACAGTACAATATAGGCCGGTAGTGCTTCTTGATCTGCAAGCCTTTTCCGTAATGCACGCAGGGCTTCGAAAAGTTCTTCACTTTCCGTGTTCGGTAACCCCAATGGTAGCTCTCTGACCGGAATGGTTGATTTTTTCTTTCGCCCTTTGGCGGGTGCGAACTCTTCACGCCGGATTACTGCCAACCGTGCTTGTGCCCGCCCGAAGAGGACATCACTACCGCTACTTGTTATTTTCAGATGGTTGTTTTCGTTGTATGCTATTTCAAAATAACCCAGTTGTAACATTTGTAACAAGTAGTCCTGCCAGTCACGGGCAGGAACTTCACGTCCGGCACCGAAAGTTTTCAGTTGCTGGTAACCTTTCTCCGATACATCCGGAGTATTATTTCCGCGCAAGATATCTACAAGAATACTCGTGCCGATCTGCTGTTCCGTACGAACGATAGCACTTAGAGCTTTTTGTACAATCACAGTTCCGTCAAAACGTTGGGGGGGATTCTTGCAGACATCACAGTTCCCGCAATCCTCTGTAGTGGCTTCACCGAAATAACTCAACAGGATGCGACGCCGGCAAACATCAGCTTCAGCATATTGTTGCATACGTTGTAACTTCTCTAGGTTGATACCTTGTTGACCGCTTTCCGTCGCAAACTTGGTTAATAGAATGAGGTCGGCCAGAGAATAAAATAAGAGAGTATCACTTGGCAACCCATCTCGTCCGGCACGCCCGATCTCCTGGTAAAAACTCTCTATACTCTTAGGCAGATTGTAATGGATGACCCAGCGCACATTACTTTTATCAATTCCCATACCGAAAGCAATCGTGGCACAAACTATTTGTACACGGTCGTTGATGAAATCATCCTGTGCTTCATCCCTTCGGGCGGAGGATAATCCGGCATGATAAACGGCTACACGGAGCCCTTGCTTTTGCAGCATCTGTGCTACTGTCTCCGTTTTGCTGCGACTCATGCAATAGATGATGCCGCTTTCACCGCGATGGCGATCAATGAAATCCAGTATGGCTTTACTCTTTTCTTTCTGTTGGTATCCCCGTTTTACGGTAAGACTCAGGTTGGGGCGGTCGAAAGAAGAGATGAAAACCTTCGGCTGGTTGAGGTGTAACTGCCGTACAATATCTTCACGTGTAATTTTATCTGCTGTAGCTGTAAGAGCTATGACCGGAATATTTGGAAACATCTCGCGTATGAATCCCATTTGTGCATATTCCGGACGGAAATCATGCCCCCATTGTGAAATACAATGCGCTTCATCGATGGCGATCAGCGAAATGTCGATGCGGGGCAGGAGCCAGTGCAGTTCGCTAATGATCCCTTCGGGGGAGATGTAAAGCAGTTTCACCTTTCCCTGTATGCAGAGTTGTCGTACCCGGTGGCGTTCTTCCTCCGGCATCATGCTGTTGAGCGTAGCAGCCGGTATGCCATTGGCGATCAGCCCTTCGACCTGGTCTTTCATCAGAGCGATAAGGGGAGATACTACGATGGCGGTTCCCGGCATATAGATCGCCGGAAGCTGGAAACAGATCGACTTGCCGCCACCCGTAGGCATCAGGACCAGCGAATCTTCTTTCTGCAAGGTGCGCTGTATGATTTCGGCCTGTAAGGGGCGGAATGAAGTGTATCCGAAGAACCGTTTGAGTAGTGACAATAATTCTTTCATGAGAATCAAAAAGAACTGAATATTTTTAAAAAGCACGCAAATATAGCAAATTATTGCAGAGATGCCGGATTTTTGTGTATCTTTGTCACCATTATTTATTTAACGAGCCGTGACGGCTCATACTTATTATATGACATTTGAACAATTGGAATGTTTTATTTATGCCGTGCAGGAAAATACATTTTTTGATGCAGCAGAAGCACTTCATAT
>OFMC01002537.1_pt1 | contig 11448 bp, 6 predicted proteins | sample 1541271 | NCBI WGS metagenome assembly OFMC01 (sample SAMN04209252, study PRJEB22552) | human gut metagenome | biome: gut; material: feces | host: Homo sapiens | place: USA: Oklahoma | reverse complement strand
CGGCCGGTGAGGGTGGGGGAGGGGTACTCGTAGGCGCCGGTGAGGCAGTAGGTGGTGATGCCCTCCTCGTTGAGGCCCTTGGCCTCCAGCCACACCTCGCCCTTGGTGCCGAATTCCTTGGGATACAGGTTATCCAGAGTACGGCCCACCATGGCGTTGATGAGGGAGTCCTCCGTGAGGTTCACGGTATCCTCGGTGATGATGTGCTCGCCGTCACGCATGACGGTCACACGGTCGCAGAGCTCAAAGAGCTCTTCCAGTTTATGTGACACGAACAGGATGGCCACGCCCTTGGCCTTCAGGCCCCGGACGGTCTCCATCAACTGCTCGATCTCTTCCTTACCCAAAGAAGAAGTGGGCTCATCCATAATAATGAGCTTGGCATCCAGGGACACAGCCTTGGCGATCTCCACCATCTGCTGCTGACCCACGCCCAGCTTACCGCACTCCAGGTGGACGTTGATCTCCGGATGTCCCAGTGTTTTCAGCGCTTCTTCCGCCTCGGCGTGCATCCGGGGATAATCCAGCAGCAATCCCTTCTTAACGGCACGCCCCATAAAAACGTTATCCGTGACAGGCAGCTGCTTGACGATGTTCAGCTCCTGATACACACAGGCGATGCCTGCCTCGCGGGACTGAACAGGGTTTTTGAAAACGACCTTCTGGCCGTCCACAAAGATTTCCCCTTCTTCCGGAGTGTGAACGCCGGTGAGCACCTTGATCAAGGTGGATTTACCTGCGCCGTTTTCTCCGATCAGACCGTGGATCTCACCGGGTCTGATGCCGATAGACATGTCTTTTAACGCGACAACACCAGGAAAACGTTTGGTAATATGTTTCAGTTCGACGACATACTCGCTCATGGAATTACCTCGTTTCTGTTTTTCCTGATTTCCGAACCGCTCCCGCCGCAGCGGAAGCGCTCTCTCGATCCCGATTCCCGGGGTTATTTTCGTTGAAATGTGCTACTGTTTAATCGTTTTCTTCTGTGCGTATTGTAACCGGGATCAGACAGAGAATGGTTCCTGCCAGATCCCGGCGCGCCGAAAATCCTCCGTTCCGCCGTGGGAACCCATCAGGTTTCCGCTTGCAGGCACGCGCATGATCGGCTTTTCGGAATACAGCGGCAGGTTTTCTGCCGCTGTATTCCGGCTTTTTTGCTTTTCAGCTATGGATAGCAGTCAGGCTGAATTAGCCCTTCATGGCCTCCAGGTTGTCCAGGTAAGCCTGGCCGTTCTCAGCGGTAACGACCTGAACGGGAGCGTTGATGACTTCGTCAACGGACTCGCCCTTGACAGCCTTCACGGCAGCCTCGACCACCTGATAGCCCATCTCATAGGGCTGCTGAGCGACGGTAGCCTTCACCAGCTCGCCGTCCAGGATCAGCTTCACGGCGGAAGCGTTGCCGTCGAAGCCAACGATGGTGATGTCAGACACGCCGGCGGACTTGCAGGCGTTCATAGCGCCGATAGCGGTATCGTCATTGTGGCAGAGCACGATGTCGATCTGATCGGGATAAGCGCTCAGCAGGTCTTCCATGGCCTTGGTAGCGCCGTCGGTCAGGTTGTTGCCGGACAGCTTGGCCAGAACTTCCACGCCAGCCTCGGTGCAGGCCTTCTCATAGCCTTCCATACGCATGTTGGAGGTGTTGTCGCCTTCCTGACCGTAGATGATAACGGCCTTGGCGTCGGTACCGACCTGCTCGATGGCCCACTTGCCGCCCTCATAAGCAGCGTCCACGTTGGAGGTACCCACGAAAGAGGTCTGGCCAGCGATGCCAACGTTGGTGTCAACAGCCAGCACGGGGATGCCAGCGTCGATGGCAGCCTGCAGAGCGCCCTGAGCGGCGCCAGCATCGTTGGGAGCGCAGACGATGGCGTCGCAGCCAGCGCCGATCTGCTGCTCGATCATGGAAACCTGACCCTCGATATCGCTCTCAGCGCCGGGGCCGACCACGACCACGTCAACGCCCAGATCCTTAGCGGCGGCCTTGCAGCCGGTCTCCACATAGCCCCAGTACTCAGAGGCCAGGGTCTTCAGGACAACAGCGACCTTGACATCGCCGGTAGTGGGGGTCTCAGTGGAGGCCTCGTTCTTGTTCTCGGTGTCGGCAGGGGCCTCGGTCTTCTTGCCGCCGCAGGCAGCCAGAGACAGAGTCATTACCAGTGCGAGAGACAGTGCAAACAACTTCTTCATTCTTCATTTGCTCCTTTTCATTTTTTTCAGGATGTTTCCGGCAAAAAGCCGAATTCCTGACAGTATTAATTTAGCACAAGCATAGCAGACTTTCAATCTTAAACTTTGCTCAAAGTGCAAAACTGTTATCGCGCACAAGGAAAATCGTTTTCGTTTGGCACTTTTCACAGTTCATTTCAGAGATCAGCCGCCGCAGGCATTAACCGTACTTATGAATATACCATCACGATTTATGGCTGGTTTCAGGCTGCGGCGCATCGTATGTCTGCCGCGGACATTCTTTGGTCAGTTTGCGCACACAGTATGTCTTGCCGTTGATTTTCTCCGCTTTTTTGTCCGCTTTGTCAATAGGCACATCCCCGCTTTACCACTTATAATCAGGAGTAGAATATCATAACATAATGAGCGCATACCTGGTCCGATGGATACCTCGGGCAGAAAGGGATCTGATATGAACATTTTTTCGCTCTTTACCCTGTGCGGAGGGCTGGCCTTCTTCTTATACGGCATGACGGTCATGTCCAAAAGTCTGGAAAAAATGGCCGGCGGCAAGCTGGAGCGGCTGCTCAAGCGCATGACTTCCTACCCCATCAAAAGTCTGTTGCTGGGCGCCGGCATCACCATCGCCATTCAGTCCTCCTCCGCTATGACGGTCATGCTGGTAGGTCTGGTGAACTCCGGTGTCATGGAGATCGGACAGACCATCGGCATCATCATGGGCTCCAATATCGGCACCACCCTGACAGCGTGGCTGCTGTCCCTCACCGGCATCGAAAGCGAGAACTTCTTTGTCAACTTCCTCAAGCCCAAGAATTTCTCCCCCCTGCTGGCTCTCATCGGTATTCTGCTCATTATGGGCTCCAAGCGGCAGCGCCGCCGGGACGTGGGCCGGGTGATGATGGGCTTCTCTATTTTAATGTACGGCATGGAGCTGATGAGCGGTGCGGTGTCTCCTCTGGCAGATATGCCGGGCTTTACCCACTTCATGACTGCCTTCACCAATCCCTTCCTGGGTGTGCTGGTAGGCGCCGCCTTCACCGGCATCATCCAGTCCTCCGCCGCCTCCGTTGGCATTTTGCAGGCACTGGCCATGACCGGCTCCGTCACCTACGGCATCGCTATCCCCATCATCATGGGCCAGAACATCGGCACCTGCGTTACGGCTCTGATCTCCTCTATCGGCGTCAGCCGCAATGCCAAGCGGGTGTCCGTCATCCACATCTCCTTCAACCTCATCGGCACCGCTCTGGGTCTGCTGGCCCTGTTTGGCGGTGAGATGTTCCTGAATCTGCCCTTCCTGACAGAGCCCATCGGCGCTGTTGGCATCGCATTCTGCCACACGATCTTCAACGTCTGCACCACCCTTGTGCTGCTGCCCTTCAGTCGGCAGTTGGAGCGCCTTGCCGTCAAGGTGATCTCCACGGAGGACAAGCCCTCTGACTTCGCCTTCCTGGACCCCCGGCTGATGCGGACCCCCGGCGTGGCTGTCAGCGAATGCGCCGTCATGACCAACCGCATGGGCGCTCTGGCGCTGGAAAGCATGCAGCTGGCTCTGGCCCAGTTCATTCAGTATGACGGCAGCCGGGAGGAGCAGATTCTGGCCAACGAGGACAAGCTGGACACCTATGAGGACCGTCTGGGCGGCTATCTGGTCCAGATCTCCCAGCACGGCACCTCCTCCGCCGATATGCGCACCGTCTCCCGCCTGCTTCACGCCATCGGAGACTTTGAGCGCATCGGCGACCATGCTCTGAACCTGCAGGAATCCGCCAAGGAGCTTCATGAAAAGCAGTTGGCCTTCTCCCCCATTGCCCGGGAAGAGGTGGATGTGCTGACCTCCCTGCTGGAGGATCTGCTGAACAGCGCCCTGCGCAGCTTCCAGTCGGACGATCCCCAGATGGCCCGGCAGGTGGAACCTCTGGAGGAAACTATGGACCTCCTTACGGAGGAGATCCGCAGCCGTCACATCCGGCGGCTCCAAAGCGGCCAGTGCACCATCCAGCTCGGCTTCATCCTCAATGATCTGCTGAACAATGCCGAGCGTGTGGGCGATCATTGCTCCAACATCGCTGTCAGCGTCATTGAGGAGCAGGAAAAACAGGCCGCCTCCCACGCCTATCTCCACAGTCTGAAGAAGAATGACGAGTTCTCCTTCCAGCTTCAGCAGAACCTGAGCCGGTACGTCCTGCCTGCGGAAACCGCAGAGGACCAGCCTGCCGAATAAGAAACCTTGCCAGCGTTCCCTTACGGGAGCGCTGGCTTTTTGCGTTTCCGGCCGCATATTCGGTTGAAGATGGCCCGTTCTGTCCGGGAAATCGAAAAATCAGCAGTCTCAGCCGCCGAAACAGTCCCTTTCTGTATAAATATGTGCTTTACCTTCCGGTGTTTTTCTGCTATACTGTATGTTTGTTAATGTGGAACATTGTTTGTTCCGCCTGATTTGAGAATGGGGGTGTCCGAATGAAGTATCAGAAATGGCATATCGGTACGGCATCAGAACAGGACACTGCCCTTTTGAAGGAAGCCGGCTACCCCAGTCTGCTGGCCACGGTGCTGGCCGCCCGGGGCATCACCACCTCCGAGGCCGCTGCCGAGGCGCTGGAGCGGGAGACCTCTCTGACGATCTCCCCCATGCTCATGCGGGACATGGACAAGGCGGTGGCCCGGATTCAGAAGGCGCTGGCCAACGATGAGACCATCGCTGTTTTCGGCGATTACGATGTGGACGGCATCACCTCCACGGTGCTGCTTCTGGACTATCTGAAAAACTGCGGTGCCAAGTGCCTGCGCTATATCCCCCGGCGGATCGAGGACGGCTACGGCCTTTCCAAAGACGCCATCCAGGGCCTGCGGGACAAGGGCGTCACCCTGATGATCACCGTGGACTGCGGGATCACCGGCAACGAGGAGATCGACTTTGCCGCATCCATCGGCATGGACGTGGTGGTGACGGATCACCATGAATGTAAGGAAAACCTCCCCAGGGCCGTAGCGGTAGTGGACCCCCACCGTCCGGATGACACCTATCCCTTCAAATATCTGGCTGGCGTGGGCGTGGCGCTGAAGCTGGTGCTGGCTCTGGGCGGACCAGACCGGGAAAACGCCCTGTTCGCCCGGTACTGCACTCTGGCCGCCATCGGCACCATTGCCGACGTCATGCGGATGGAGGGCGAAAACCGCACCATTGTCTCCTGCGGCCTTGCCGCCCTGAACCACACGGATTTTGTGGGCATCCATGCCCTTTTGAAAGAGGCAGGGCTGCTGGGCAAGCCCATCACCTCCATCCAGATCGGCTTCGTTCTCTCCCCCCGGATCAACGCCGCCGGGCGCATGGGGGCTGCGGATCTGGCCGCGGACCTTTTGCAGGAGACCGATCCCGCCAAAGCAGAGGAGTTGGCCAAGCAGCTATGCGACCTGAACCGGGAGCGGCAGGCGGTGGAGCAGTCCATCTGCGCCGACGCCATCGCCCAGATCGAGCGGCTGCGGCCGGAGGAACGGAACGCGCTGGTGCTTTCCAGCGAGGAATGGCATCAGGGTGTGGTGGGCATCGTAGCCTCCCGTCTCAGTGAAAAATACGCCGCCCCCAGCTTCATGATCCATCTGAAGGACGGCTCCGGCAAGGGCTCCTGCCGCTCCTACGGCGGGTTCAACCTGTTTTCCGCGCTGGAATCCTGCTCTGACCTGCTGGACGGCTTCGGCGGTCACGAGCTGGCAGCCGGCTTTACCATCCCTGAGGAAAACATCGATACCTTCCGCCAGCGGATGAACCGCTTCGTAAAGGCCGCCTCCGGCGGTGAGCGGGCTGTGAGCTGTCTGGAAGTAGACGCCGCCATTTCCAACCCGGCGGATATGACGCTGGAGCAGGTGGACCATCTGGCCCAGTTGGAGCCTTACGGCTCCGGGAATCCCCGCCCGGTGTTCGCCCTGCTGGGCGCCACGGTGGACAGCGTTCAGGCCGTGGGCCAGGGCAAGCACCTGAAACTGCGGCTCAGCAAGGGCCCCAGCCGGTTTGACGCCATTTTCTTCTCCATGCCGGAGGCTGCCGCTCAGTTGGAGCCCGGCTGCCGGGTGGATGCAGCCTTCTATTTGCAGGCCAACACCTTCCGGGGCACCACCACTCTGCAATTGCAGCTGGTGGACCTGCGTCCCTCTTTAACTCCCAGCCGCCACGAGGCGGAATCCTTGGACCTGCTGCACCGCCTGACGGGGGAGCAGCCCCTCACAGCCCAGGAGACCGCCCGGCTCATGATCTCCCGGGACCAGTTTGCCGCCTTCTGGCGGATTCTGGACCGGCATCTGAAGCAGGGCAAGCTGGAAACAGATCTGCTGCCCTATCTCCGTTCTCTGGCGGCGCAGGTAGGCGGCTGCGACAGTTTTCTCCGGGCCGCGCTGGCCCTGACGGTCTTTCAGGAACGGGGACTCATCTCCCTGTCCCGGCAGGAGGACCGGGTTACGCTATGTCTCAATCCCATTCAGGGAAAGGTGGATCTTTACGCCTCTCCCTGCCTACGCCGCCTCCGGGGCGGTGCGGAGGTTAAACGAGGTGATTCGCAGTGACGATTGACGAACAGTTTGAGAAATTGGAGAACACCGTCCGGGAATACAATCCCGGCGCGGATTTCAAGCGCATCCGCGAATCCTATGAATTCGCCAAGCTGCATCACGGCGAGCAGCGCCGCAAAAGCGGTGAGCTTTATATCACCCACCCCTTAGCCGTGGCGCAGATCGTGGCGGAGGAACTGCATCTGGACTCCGAGTCCATCGAGGCGGCCCTGCTTCACGATGTCATTGAGGATACGGACGCCACGTATGATGACGTGGCCAAGCTCACCTCCCCCACGGTGGCGGATCTGGTGGAGGGCGTCAGCAAGCTGACCCGGATCCAGTACGCCACCAAGGAAGACGAGCAGATGGAGAACCTCCGAAAAATGCTCATCGCTATGAGTAAGGACATCCGGGTCATCCTCATCAAGATCTCCGACCGGCTCCACAATATGCGGACCATGGAGTATCAGACTCCCGCCAAGCAGAAGCAGAAATCTCTGGAGACCATGGAGATCTACGCCCCCATCGCACACCGGCTGGGTATGCAGCGGATGAAGTGGGAGCTGGAGGATCTCTCCTTAAAATATCTGGACCCCATCGGCTACGATGAGATCGTCTCCAAGCTGGACGCCAAGCGCCCGGAGTATGACGCTCTCATGAGCCGCACCCAGGCTCAGATCGATCAGCGGCTCAATGAAATGGGCATCAAGCACATTGTCTACGGCCGCATGAAGCACCCTTATTCCATCTACCGGAAAATGTTCAGCCAGAACAAATCTCTGGATGAGATTTTCGACCTCTTTGCGTTCCGGGTGGTGGTAGACACCGTCAGCGACTGCTACAACGTGCTGGGCGTGATCCACGACCTCTACAAGCCCATTCTGGGACGCTTCAAGGACTATATCGGCACCCCCAAGCCCAACGGCTACCAGAGCCTTCACACCACCGTCATGGGCAACGAGGGCATCCCCTTTGAGGTGCAGATCCGCACCACGGAGATGCACGAGATCGCCGAGTACGGCGTGGCCGCCCACTGGAAGTATAAGCAGAACGGTCAGGGTGCCGGCACCGAGGGCAAGTACGAGTGGGTACGCCGTCTGCTGGAAAATCAGGAGGGCGCCGATGCTGAGGAGTTTATCCACTCCCTGAAGGTGGATATGTTCTCCGATGAGGTGTTCGTGTTCACCCCCAACGGCGACGTGCAGAACCTCCCCGCCGGAGCCACCCCCATCGACTTCGCCTACGCCATCCATTCCGCCGTGGGCAACCGCATGATCGGCGCCAAGGTAAATAACCGCATCGTCACGCTGGACCATGTGCTGAAAAACGGTGACATCGTAGAGATTTTGACCTCCAAAAACGCCAAGGGCCCCAGCCGGGACTGGATGAAGATTGCCAAGAGCAACGAGGCCCGCTCCAAGATCCGCCAGTGGTTCAAAAAGGAAAAGCGGGACGAGAACATCGCCAACGGCCGCTCCGCCTTCGACGCAGAGCTGCGCCACTGCGGCATCGCCATGAAAGACGTACTGGACCCGGAATTCCTGCCGGTGCTGCTGAAAAAGGTAGCTTATCCCACGCTGGACGATCTCTACGCTGCCATCGGCTATGGCGGCTTCACCGCTCAGAAGGCGGTGAGCCGGATCCAGGGCGAGTTGCAGCGCCGCCAGCAGCAGCGGCAGCAGGAGCAGATGCTGGCAGAGGCTGTGACGGAGTCCAAGGAGGACCCCAAGCCTGCGGACACTCCCAAGCAGCCCAAGGCCGTCAAGAGCGAGCAGGGCATTATCGTGGAAGGTCTGGACAACTGTTTGGTGAAGTTCTCCAAATGCTGCACCCCCGTCCCCGGAGACGACATCGTGGGCTTCATCACCCGTGGCTACGGCGTGTCCGTCCACCGGGCGGACTGTCCCAACGCCTCGGAGGAAAAGCGGAAGGAGCAGCCCGACCGCTGGATCCATGTCTCCTGGGGCACCGATACCAATGACAGCTATCCCACCACCATCGAGGCGGTCTGCAAGGACCGGCTGAATCTGCTGCTGGATATTTCGGCGGCGCTGTCCACCACCAAGACTTTTGTGCTGGGCCTGAACAGCCGCAGCACGGAGGACGGCTTTGCCATCATCCGCATCGAGATTCAGATTAAAGACGGAGCGCAGCTGTCCACTCTCATGAACAAGCTCCATCAGATCTCCGGCGTTCTGCAGGTCAACCGGCCTGTGGGCTGATCTTTCGCGGCATTGGAAACGGGTTTTCTCCGCTGCCGCAAAGAACCGCTCTTGATAAAATGCAAAACACACGGATCTGCCCGGTTTGCGGGCAAGGCCCATTACGAAGCATACCCTTTCGGATATTAAATAAGGAGTTGCTACCATGCGTGCTGTTGTTACACGAGTCAAAAACGCCTCTGTTGTCATCAATGAACAGGTCAACGGTCAGATCGGCACCGGTTTTCTGGTGCTGCTGGGTGTAGGCCCCAACGATACGGAGGTCACCGCCGACAAGCTGGCGGACAAGATCTGCAATCTGCGGGTCTTTGAGGATGAAAACGAAAAGATGAACCTGAATCTGGAGCAGGTGGGCGGCAGCCTGCTGGTGGTGTCCCAGTTCACCCTGTACGCGGACACCTCCTCCCGCCGCCCCGCCGATTCCATACGATTATACTGTCACTTTGATTTGTTCAACAAGAGATTTCATTTTAACGAAACTTTAGTTACATTGATTCACTCAATCGCTTTAATACGCTCTACTACAGACTGCTTCGCTAAAATGTGTCTTTGATACACTTTTACTACTATATGAACCACAAAAACAAGCACGAAATACAGGAGTAGAAACGGCCACGGGAAGCGATAGGAAATATAGGATAATCCGGGTATTTCTGCGATCTTGTTGCATAAAAGGAACCCCAGCGGTATGCCTACCACACAACTCCCTATTAAACTACCAAAAAAATAAATCCTGTTTTCTGCACTCTGTGTTTGATAAATTTGTACTTTCGTCATACCAGCGGCCTCTAACAGCGCATAGTCATGGCGGCGTATAACGGTGTTTGTAATGCAAGTATTAAGCCAATTGACAAAAGCAAACAAACATATCAACACTATCACTGCTGTAACAACAATTTTGGCGTTATAAAAATACGCCTGATATTCAGATAAATCATCCGCAAATATGGAAGTATTTATACGGTTATCCGAAGCCACCAGTGCCTTAATTTCCTCAACAGCCTGTTTCGTTTGCATATCTTCAGTACAAATGTACCATGCCAGATCACAATTTATTTCTGCTAAAAAGTCCAGATATTCAGGGGTCGTATAGAATACGCTACCTTTGTCCTTATTTTCGATGAAACCACATACTGAAAAATCAATTTCTTTTGTAGACATTCCCGTATTTACTGATGCGGAAAAATGATCTCCCAAACTCAGGGAAAGACCTGTTTTTTCATAGTAAGGAGAGGCACGATTTATCACAATCGGAATAGTGCTGTTTGTATTTGGAGAATAAGGCATATCACCCTCAACCAGTTGGGTTTCAAAACTGGTTGTGCCGACAATACTATTGATGGATAGTTCATATCTATTCTCAGGTTGACCGGGAACGACGATCTCACAATCTAATTTTTTGGATGGATAAATTTCTGTTACACCAGAGATATTTTCAATCTGCGCTTTCAATTCCTCCGTAAAAGGACTATCTTTCATCAGTTCAAGAGTAGCGTTTTCGGCAGCTGTTGAGTTCAGTTTAAGATAAATGCTGCTGTTTTCATAATACGGTTGCCGGACAAGCTCTTTTATATCAATAGCCGAAACTACCGAAAAGACTACAAATACAAGGACTCCGCTCAACACAAGGGATAGCAGCGTATAAAATGCCTTTTTACGGTTACTGAAAAAGTATTTTTTTGCCAAACCATTAGGATTGATACGACTGCTTTTTTTGAAAATTTTAGCTGATTTTATTTCCTCTGTCCTCAATGCCGCCATAGGGGATAAAGACGCAGCCAGTTTTGCCGGTGTACGGAATGACCAAAAAACAATGAACCATACAAAAGCACCGGAAAGCAATGTGCAGGCCACACTGGGCACCAAATATAATTTCAAGGGTAATACACAATTAAAAAGAAAACCCAATAGCAAACCGCCTAAAATATACTTCCAAGATAACTGTTTTCGCTCGTTATGAATGACTGCTTTGATCTGTCGGTAGGTCGCTCCCACAGTCCTCAACTGTGCAAATTCTCGTGTGCGCTGTAATATTGAAATATACATGATATTTTTAATAGCGATTCCTGCTGTGAGTAGCAGAACAATAGCAATCCCCAAAATTACACTAAGTATTTCCTGTGTGTTATCGACACGAGAGATTATCTGTGTATCTATTGTGGCATTACAAAGTAAGATAGTCGAAAATGCTAACAATAGAGAGGCAATAAACATGATAATCCCTGCGAGGAAATTTCGTTGTTTATTTGCGGATAGACTTTGCGTCGCTAATTTTTTCTCCACTTTGTGAGTATCATTTTCAAAAGGCCATGTCATAGCCTGCCACCTCCTTACTCCACAATCTTGCCGTCCTCAATGCGGACAATCCGATCTGCAAGGCGGGCAATGTCGTCATTGTGCGTAATCATCACAACAGTTTGCCGGAACTCTGCACTGGTGCGCTTGATAAGCCCCAGCACCTCGGCGCTGGTCTTGCTGTCAAGGT
>OFMC01002536.1_pt1 | contig 11449 bp, 12 predicted proteins | sample 1541271 | NCBI WGS metagenome assembly OFMC01 (sample SAMN04209252, study PRJEB22552) | human gut metagenome | biome: gut; material: feces | host: Homo sapiens | place: USA: Oklahoma | reverse complement strand
GCAGAGAGCAGAACGCAGAGAAGCTGAACTTGCAAAGCCTGTTAATTCTCCGATTACCGGTAAGCCTTTTATGGGTGATGCCAAGGAAGTAAAGAAGGGGCGTGCTTCTGACGCTTATAAGGATGCAATGCTTTCTGCAATGCGTTCTAATTTCCGTAATGTAAGCAATGTACTTCAGGAAGGTGTAGATGCCGATGGTGGTTACCTTGTGCCGGAAGAGTATGACCGCAGACTTATTGATGTGCTTGATGGTGAGAACATCATGCGTAGCCTTGCTACAAAGATTACTACTGCAGGTCAGCACAAAATCAACATCGCAGCTACCAAGCCTGCGGCAGCATGGATTGAGGAAGGTGGAGCATTATCTTTTGGTGATGCAACGTTCGATCAGATCTATCTTGATGCCTACAAGCTTCATGTAGCAATCAAGGTTACTGAAGAGTTGCTTTATGACAATGCCTTCAGTCTTGAAAACTATATCATCACTCAGTTCGGTAAGGCTTTAGCAAATGCCGAAGAGGATGCATTCCTTAACGGTAACGGTACTGGAAAGCCTACTGGTATCTTTGCAGCAAACGGTGGTGGTCAGATTGCAGCAACACTTACTGCAGCTATCAAGTCCGATGATCTTATTGATTTGGTATACGGTCTTAAGAGACCTTATCGTAAGAATGCATCTTTCATCATGAATGATGCAACACTTGCTTCTATCAGAAAGCTTAAGGATAACAACGGAGCATATATCTGGCAGCCTTCATACAAGGAAGGAGAACCTGACAGAGTTCTTGGCTATGCTGTTCACACTTCTGCTTTCGCACCTAGAAATGCGATTGCATTCGGTGACTATAGTTACTACAACATCGGTGATCGTGGTTCTCGTTCTTTTGCAGAACTGCGTGAACTTTTCGCTGGTAACGGCATGGTCGGTTATGTAGCCAAGGAAAGAGTCGATGGTAAGCTTATCCTTCCTGAAGCAGTAAAGATCTTGAAGCTTAAGGAAGAAACTGCAAGTTCTAAGGGTTAAGAATAATTAAGCGTGACACCCTATGACGGCTATCTACTATCCTTTTCTATAGGGATAAAAAATAAAGCCTATATATAGATATAGGAAATGCCGGTCATAAGGTGTCACAGATTATTAGGCGGTGATAGAAATGATTGTAAATCTTGATGAGATGAAAGGTTACCTTCGTGTGGATTTTGATGATGACGATACACTTATCGAGAACTTTATCACAACCGGGCAGAATCTCTGTGCAGACATAGCCAGGTTATCAGTTGATGAACTTGGTGCAATTCCATCATCAAAGATTGCTGTCATGTACGCAGTTGCCTATCTGTATGAACATCGAGAAGATGCAGACCACCATCAGCTTACCATTTCCCTTCGCTCACTGCTTGAAGGTGTAAGAAGGAGTGTGTTCTGATGGATATTGCTCTTTTGAATGTGAAGATTACCGTGCAGAAGAATGAAACTGTTGTAGATGCTATCGGCAATCATAAGAATACCTGGACTGACTATCACACCTGCTTTGCAACGGTAAGTGGCGAAGGTGGTTCTGAAAAGTGTGTGGCAGGTCTTATTGTAGATGATTCGGATATTTCTTTTACGGTCAGATACTGTAAGGCTCTTGCAGACCTTGATGTTACAAAACACAGAGTTTTGTTTGAAGGCTCCCTTTATAACATTGTTTCTGTTGACCACATGAACTATAAGAAGAAATGCCTGAAACTGAAATGTGAGAAAGTGAGGAGATAATGATGGCAAATGTAAAGATTGATAACCTTGCAGATGAAATCATGGACGGTCTCAGGGAGTATGCTGATCTGGCTACAGATGATTTGAAGAAGTCTGTAAGGAAGGCAGGAAATACAGTAAGGAAAGATATTGCTGCATCTGCTCCAAAGGATACGGGAGCCTATGCGAAGAGCTGGTCAGTCAAGAAAACGAAGGAAACTTCAAATTCAATTGAACTGACAGTACACTCCAAGAACCGATATCAGCTTGCCCACCTTCTTGAACACGGTCATGCAAAACGTGGTGGCGGAAGAGTGGCTGCAAGACCTCACATTGCCCAGGCGGAAGAGAAAGCGATTGAAACATTGGAAACAGAAATTGCAAGAGCACTTGGAGGTATGTGATGGAAGAACTGTTACAGATTATTAAGGAAATGGAGATACCCTTTGCATATGACCATTTTGCAGAGGGAGAAAGTCCAGATCCACCGTTTATCTGCTATCTCTTGCCCGGCAGTGATAATTTTGCGGCTGACGGAAGAGTGTATTTGAAGGTAAACGAAGTTCATATAGAACTGTATACCGATTTGAAGGACTTGTCGGTAGAACAGAAAGTTGAATCCGTGCTTGACAGTCACGGCATTTTTTATGACCGTTTGGAAACATGGATTGAGAGTGAAAAGATGTATGAAGTCCTATATTCATTTGAAATGGAGGCATAAAAGCTATGGGTAATAAAGTAAAATACAACCTTAAAAATGTTCATGCTGCAAAGCTGACAAAAACAGAAGATGGTGAGTACACATATGAAACTCCTAAAGCAATCCCTGGTGCAGTAAGTATCAGCTTGGATGCTGAGGGTGATTCCAGTCCCTTCTATGCAGATGGCATCGTGTATTTCCGTTCTACTGCAAATAACGGTTACAGTGGTGACCTTGAGATTGCACTTATTCCTGAATGGTTCAGAACTGAAATCTTAAAAGAGGCGCTTGATAAGAATGGTGTTCTTGTTGAGAGTGCTACTGTCACGGAGATGGAGAAGTTCGCATTGTTATTCGAGTTTGATGGTGATGTAAGATGCATCCGTCATGTCCTTTATAACTGCAGTGCATCTCGTCCTTCTATCGAGTCTGAAACTAAAGAAGATGCAATCGAGCCTGGTACAGAGAAATTATCTCTTACAGCTGATCCTAGAGAGGATGGTCTTGTTAAGTCAAGAACCGGGGATGCAACTGATGAGACAACATACGGCAACTGGTATAAGAACGTGTACATTCCTGTTGCCAAGGATACTGAAGCTTAAGGAGGAGTAGCATATGATTAAAAAGGTTATTAATGTCGGTGGTAAAGAAGTAGCATTTCGTTCCTCTGCAACGGTGCCTCGTCTTTATCGTGCCAAATTCAAGAGAGATATTTTCAAGGATTTAGCAAAACTTGAGAATTCGTATAAAGGGAGCAAGGAAGATGGTGAGGAATTTGCAATCGATGATCTTGAAATCTTCGAGAACGTAGCCTACATCATGGCCTATCATGCAGATCATACGATTCCGGCAAATATTGATGACTGGCTTGATCAGTTCGAGATGTTTTCCATTTACGAGGTTCTGCCAGAAATCCTCGCTCTTTGGGGTACAAACCTTATTACTGATATTGAGTCTAAAAAAAACTTAAACGCAGTAGCAGGGAGATGACAACCCCGCTGTTCCTCCTTCGTTGCCTTGAGATAGGGCTTTCCATCAAAGACCTGGATTATCTTACCATAGGAATGGTAATGGACATCTGGACAGAAAAAGGAAATGATTCCTACAAGTATGACAATGTGGCAACTCAGGAGGACTTCGACAAATTCTAATAATATTGCAATGGGACTTTTGCTTATAGCAGGAGTCCTTTTTGTGTTGAAGGAGGTATCTGCCAATGGCAAATAGAATCAAAGGTATAACCGTTGAGATTGGCGGAGATACCACTAAACTACAAACAGCATTAAAAGGGGTCAACGGACAGATCAAAAGTACACAGTCTGCTCTTAAGGATGTTGAGAAACTTCTGAAACTTGACCCTACAAATACAACTCTGCTTGCCCAGAAACAAAAACTTCTTACCCAGGCAATCGGAGAAACGAAAGAAAAGCTGTCAACTCTAAAGACAGCAGTACAGCAAGCTAATGAGCAGCTGCAAAAGGGAGAAATCACACAAGCACAATATGATGCCCTTCAAAGGGAAATTGCTGAGACAGAGGCTGAACTTAAAAAGCTTGAATCACAGGCATCCATGACTAATCAGACGCTTACGAAAATCGGAGAGGTTGGTTCTAAAGTAGAAACCTTCGGTAATGGAGTTACAAGTGTAGGTAAGAAAGTATCTGTGGCATCTGCTGCAGTTACTGCAATGGGTGGGGCTGCTGTAAAGACGGCAGCAGACTTTGAAAGTTCCATGAGCCAGGTTCAGGCTACAATGGGTATTACAAAAGATTCCATGTCAACTCTTGATGGTCAGTCCGTGAATACAATGGATGCACTGTCTGACCTTGCAAAAGAGATGGGAGCCAAGACTGCGTTTTCTGCCAGTGAATGTGCTGAGGCATTAAACTACCTTGCCCTTGCCGGATATGACACGCAGGAAATGGCTGATACACTTCCGACTGTACTTAACCTTGCAGCGGCTGGTGGACTTGATCTTGCATTAGCATCGGATATGGTTACTGATGCGATGTCTGCCCTTGGAATGAAAACCTCTGATGCAAACAAGATGGTCGACCAGATGGCAAAGACTGCTTCTTCAACAAACACCTCTGTTGGTCAGTTAGGAGAAGGTATTCTTACTATCGGTGCTACGGCAAAGTCCATCAAGGGTGGTACAGCAGAACTTAATACAGCACTCGGTATCCTTGCAAACAACGGTATCAAGGGTGCTGAAGGTGGTACGCACCTTCGTAACGTCATTCTGTCATTGCAAAGTCCAACTGACACAGCAGCTGCTCAGATGGAGGCACTTGGTCTGTCAGTTTACGACTCCGAAGGAAATATGCGTTCACTGAACGATATACTTGGAGATTTGAATACGAGCATGGATGGTATGACTGCTGAGGAAAAGGCAAATATCATCAGTAAGATTTTTAATAAAACAGATCTCTCTTCTGTAAATGCACTGCTTGCAAACACAGGTGATACCTGGACAGATTTGCAGACTGCCATTGAAAACAGTGGCGGAGCAGCACAGCAGATGGCGGATACTCAGCTTGATAACTTGTCTGGTCAGCTTACAATCTTAAAGTCTGCAGTAGAGGGTTTTGCAATTTCCATTGGTGATGCACTTATGCCAATGATTAAAAACATTGTTGCAAAGATTCAATCTTTTGTAGACTGGCTGAATAATCTTGATGAGGGTACAAGACAGGTGATTGTAAAGATTGGACTTTTCATTGCAGCCTTAGGACCGTTCCTTGTGATACTTGGTACGGTGATATCCAAAGTCGGTGTGGCCATGCAGGCATTTAGTAAGTTTGGACTGAAGATAACGAGTCTTATTTCTAATGCCGGAGGACTATCCGGTGTGATGGGAAAGGTCGGTGCTGCGATTGGAGGCATTTCTGCACCCGTGGTAGCTGTTGTGGCTATCATTGCAGTATTGGTAGCAGCCTTTGTACATCTTTGGAAAACGAATGAAGATTTCCGTAAGAATGTAACTGCAATATGGAATCGAATCAAAGGTATCTTTGATAGTTTCACGCAGGGTATTGTAGATAGATTAAACGCATTAGGATTCAGCTTTGAAGATATCACAGAAGTAATCAAAGCGGTATGGGATGGATTTTGTAATTTCCTTGCTCCGATTTTTGAAGGAGTGTTTACATACATAGCAAATGTATTAGAGGAAACTTTCGGAATTATCACAGGAATCCTAGATGTATTTATCGGTATCTTTACAGGTAATTGGTCACAAGTATGGGAAGGAGTAAAAGGCATCTTCTTATCCATTTGGAACTTCATTGCCAACTCGTTTACAAATATTATGAATGTTCTGAAAGGAGTAGCAGATGTTGTTCTTGGGTGGTTCGGAACTAGTTGGAACGAAGTGTGGACTGGTATCAAGGATTTCTTTGTAAATCTCTGGACAGGAATTGCCACTTTCTTTTCAGGACTTTGGGAAGGTATCAAGAATGTTGTTACAACTGCAGTGATGTTTATAGCATCATTTTTTGAGGCTGCTTTTGATATTATTACACTTCCATTCCGATTTATCTGGGAGAACTGTAAGGAAATAATTATTTCCGTATGGAATGCAATCAAGAGCAAGGTGACAACAGTAATCAATGCAGTATCTACAGTGATTAGTACAGTTTTGAATGCAATAAAGACGGTATTTTCTACAGTATGGAATGCAATCAAAACGGTTGTCACTACTGTGGTTAATACTATCAAAACGGTTGTAACCACGGTATTCAATGCAATTAAGACAACAGCAACATCAGTATGGAATGCTATTAAAACAGCAATCACGACACCAATCAATGCTGTGAAGAATACGGTATCCACAGTATTTAATTCTGTGAAAAGTACCGTAACTTCTGTGTTCAATAGTATCAAGAGTACGGCTACTTCCGTATGGAACGGAATTAAGACTGCTATTACAACACCTATCCAGGCAGCAAAGGATAAAATCAAAAGTATGGTTGATGCCATTAAAGGATTTTTCTCCGGTATGAAGATTTCCTTGCCGAAGATTAAGTTGCCACACTTCAAGGTAACAGGTAAGTTGTCAATTGCACCGCCTTCTGTTCCCCATCTTTCTATTGATTGGTATAAAGATGGTGGTATTATGACGAAACCTACAGCATTCGGTATGAATGGAAGTTCCATGATGGTTGGTGGCGAGGCAGGTGCAGAGGCAATCCTTCCGCTTTCAGGCTTTTACAAGCAGCTTGAAGCAATGATTGACAGCAGATTAAACATGACTTCTATGGAGAAGTACTTGGCCATTATTGCAGATAACAGTTCGAAGGGGATCTATCTTGACGATGGAACACTTGTTGGACATCTTCTTCCGGCAATTGATGACGGACTTGGTAAAAATACAAAATTGACAAGGAGGCTTTCGTTATGATACCGGATATTTATATTAACGATATTTCAATGTCAAGAATGGGATGGATTCGTGAGAACATCGATTTTCCAATTCCTAAATCGCAGACAGAAACTGTGGTTGTTCCCGGTCGCAATTCTCCAATAAGATTTACAGAGGCTCTTGGTTCGGTATCATTTGAACCCAGAGCCTTTACTGTTAATTTGTCTATGCTTGGAACAAGAAAGAAATTCAACGAACTTGTAAAGACTGTAGGCAATCAATTTTCAGGAAGACTTGCGAAAGTCATCTGCAGTGAAGAACCCGGACTGTATTCGATTGGAACACTTCAGCTTACACCTTCCTATGATCCGCTTGAAGGCAGAGGTGAACTTGTAATTGAATGCTCTGATGCGGATTCGTATAGATATCACACAGATGTGACGGAGGTAATCGTATCAGGAACTGTTACTGTCAGTCTTCAAAATGACTATATGCCTGTAATACCTGTGGTTACTACAACGGCAGAAACAAAGCTTACCTGGAAGATTGGTATAGACACATTTAACAAAACAGTCAGTGCCGGAACATGGGAGTTCCCTGAACTGCAGTTATCACACGGAACGAACTCCGTAAAGGTAATCGGAAGTGGAACTACAACATTCAGATACAGGGAGGGATGCCTATGAGTATTTTCAGAGTTTATGTTGATGGTGCTTTGTTTTATCATCCCAACCTTTCAAAGCTTGCAATCACGCAGGCACAGGTAAGCGAGGATGCTGCAAACATCGACAGCCTTAAACTGTCAGCACCGTTTAATCATCCATACATTGATTCCATCAGGCCGATGGCATCTGTGATTGTCTGTAAAAGAGGTGAGGAGACTGTATTTGAGGGAAGAGCGCTGGATGATGGAAGTGATTTCTATAATACGCATACCTGGACTTGCGAATCGGCACTTGCTTATCTGAAAGATACCATGCAGCCACCTTTTTCATATAAGGGACCGCTGAAAGGTCTGTTTGAGCAGTTTATCTCTGTTCATAACAAGAGTGTGGAAGACCAGAAGAAATTCAAAGTAGGTAATGTGACGGTTACGGATAACAATAACTATGTTTCCTACAGCAGTTCCGATTTTACGATGACGATGGACGCTATCAAGAATAAGCTTATCAATACGCATGGTGGTTATCTGCAGGTCAGATATGAGAGCGATGGAAAGTATCTAGATTATCTTTCTGACTTCAAAACAAAGTCAATGCAGACCGTAGAGTTTGGTAAGAATATCACGGATGTGAAGATTACAAGAGATCATACCGAAAGAGTCACAGTTCTTATTCCACTCGGAGCAAAGAAGACAGTGACTGATGAAAATGGCAATGAAACACAGAGTGAAGACCGAGTAGATATTACTTCCGTGAATGGTGGCAAGAATTACATCTATGACGATGCAGCAGTAAAAGAGATTGGTTGGATTTGGAAGTCTGAGGTATGGGATGATGTGACTCTTCCAGGCAATCTTCTAAAGAAAGCAAAATCAAGACTATCTGACCTTGTTAATGGAGTTACCAGTATTCAGCTTTCAATCGTGGATGAATCCGATAATGGCGCTGATATTGGAGATATCCGTGCCAGGATGTATGTAGAGTGTATCTCAAAGCCACATGGTATTAACGGAACTTATCTTTGTGTGAACAGAACACGGGATTATCTGAATCCTTCCGGCAATACCATAACTATCGGAGCAAGCGGTGTAACACTTTCTGCATCTACGGTTAAGCAGGATAAAAATATAGCTGCCATTGAAGATGACCTTCTTGGCAAGACCTATAAGATCGAAACAATCAGCGGTGAGATTGATACCATTAATGCACAGAAAATGTACCGTACAGAACTTGTGGTTTATGGAGTGAATATCTTCAAAAATAAAGGTCAGGCAAGCACAATGCGATGCAAGGTCTATTCCTGGGATAAAGACATCACGGATACACTTGATGCAGAGTGCTTTGTATGGCATCGAAAGTCCTCTGATGAAGAGGCAGATATAGAGTGGGATAAAAACCACATAGGAAAAAAGCAAATAACAATCACTACCGAGGACGTATATGACAATGCGTCCTTTTATTGTGAAATCAATTTATAGGAGGTTTTCATATGGGTACAATTTTAACTTCGAGCCAGCAGACCTTCGTTGATATTACAGATCAGCGAAAGCTGTCGGCATACATTACTTCAAATCTTCCGAAAACACAAAGTGAAGATCCAAATGTGCTGCCGCATGAATATGCACCAAACTGGATAACTTCAAATCTTGTGCTTACTCCGGTTCTCTTCCTTGACCAGACAAATGTATCTCCAACAGCTGCAGGGGTAACAATTGCATGGAAAAGAAAAGATGGGGTGGCATCAGAAACGGCTCTCTCATCCGGGGAAACAGTAAATAAGGGTGTGCTTACGGTCAATGCAAACAAACTGTCTGAATCGTCTTCAGGAATGATTACCTACATCTGCTATATCAGTTACTATGATGCAGAAACGAAGAACACCATCAATATTTCTTCGGACATTACTTACACTCTCGTAAAGAATGCCACTAATGCAAAACTTTGCTATGTGACAAGTGATACGTATGTTTTCAAGTATAATACCTCGTCTGTTTTAGTAGGTGCATCTCAAGCCACTCTTACTGCGCAGGTGCAGGGTGTGATTGTTGGCAAATGGCAGTATAAGAACAGTTCCGGTGCTTGGGCAGATTATCCAAGTACGTCAGATAACACAAGCATTACAGGAGGAACTTTAGTTGTAAAGCCAGGTCATACTGTGTTTAACAATAACGTGGCACAGATCAGGGTAACAACTTCTGATGCAGATGTATTTGACACGATTTCCATCAGCAAGATTTATGATGGTGCGAAGGGTGATAAAGGTAATCCGGGTTCTACAGGCAGTGGTGGCATTTCCGTTATTCTTGGCAATGAAACACAGACTATTGCCTGTACATCAGCAGGAAAAACGGCAGCGGCGGCTACTATCAGTATTCCATTTACCGGATATGTAGGCATTACGCAGACAGCAACAACCTGTACAGTAGGAACACTTCCAACGGGTATCACACTAAAAACAAATACAGCATCAACAGCATCTGCAGCAGGAAAGGTTGAACTTTCAGTAGCAGCATCTTCTGATTTAGGCAATGCATCTGTACTTACTGGAGATATCGTGCTTACTTTTACGATTTCGGGAAAGTCTGTAACAAAAATATTCACTTGGACTAAATCAAAGGCAGGAAGTAATGGCTCGTCAGCTGTTGTGTTCTCTGTATATGCTCCAAATGGCACAATCGTGCAGAATCAGTCTGGAACTCTGACTCTCGCAACATCTGCATATTTGGGCTCAACAGTTATCACAAATGCAACTTATCAGTGGGCAAAATACTCAGGTGGTGCATGGAAAAATATTAGCAATGCAACAGCATCAACACTTACTGTTTCAGGAGCTGATATCATAAATATTCAGTCCTACAGATGCACCATGACTTATTCAGGCAAGACCTATGTTGATGTAATTACCGTTGAGGATAAGTCGGATCCATATATTTCAGAGATGCTTTCTATTGGCGGATTTACGGTAAAGAATAATCTTGGTGGTCTTGTTCCGTATATTATTGTAAGAACCAATCAGCAGGAGGTTGATGCGTTGCTTGGCAATATCAGTGAAACAGCACCCTCTGCTCCAAAGTCAGGAGATTTCTGGTATAAGATCGACCACTCGGCAAAGAGTGTAACTTTGGTGAAATATAACGGAACTGCATGGGCAAATGCTACGGAAAAGCAAAGCCTTACCTATACCTGGTATGCACAGGACAAGGACGGAAAAGAAGTGACGTTCACAAAGGCCGGAAAGGTCATCTATCTTTCAGCAGCTGATATTGACAGTCTGCTTACCCTTCAGTGTGATGTTTCTAATTGATGGGAGGTGTGATGAATGGCACTTTTGACATCATGCCAGAATACATTTCAGAGTGTTGCGGCGTATGAAGATGCGTTGGGTGATGTGGAAACACTGAAGATTCAGGTGCATGAGTGCTACTCTGAAATCACCAAAACATCTAATGAGATATTAAGCTCGGTAAAGGATACCTATATAGAAAAATCAGATATAGAGAAAATTCAACAGGATTTTCAAACAAGCATTACACAAAACAGCAGTGAGATTCGTATGGATTTCACTGCTATTACTGATGAGATTAAAAATAATGTGGCAACGAACCAGGAACTTTTGGAAGAATATATCCGATTCAAAGGAGCATTGATTGAACTGGGTAAAGTCGGAAATGCATTCACTGCTGAACTCTCCAATGAAGAACTGGCATTCAAAGAGAATGGTCAGAAGATTGCATATATCTCGAATCAGAGCTTGGTTATTACAAATGCAGAAATACGAAACAAACTGTCCTTGGGAAATGATGCCAGAGGATGGTTTGATTTTATTCCAAGAACTAACGGTAACCTTTCAATCAAGTGGAGGGGACCTGTATCGTAAAAGGAGGATGATTTTTAATGGCATCAAGCGGAAGTATTACAACAAATGAATGTCAAGGGCGTTCAGTTACACTTTCTTGGTCTTTATCTAGTCAAAATATAGAGAAAAA
>OFMC01002533.1_pt1 | contig 11471 bp, 9 predicted proteins | sample 1541271 | NCBI WGS metagenome assembly OFMC01 (sample SAMN04209252, study PRJEB22552) | human gut metagenome | biome: gut; material: feces | host: Homo sapiens | place: USA: Oklahoma | reverse complement strand
TCAGCAAAGACAACCTGACGGCGGACCTGGAAAAGGTCAAAACCGAAGACGAGGCGAAGGCGATTGCGGCGGCTTGCGAGAAAAAGCAAGCCGTCGTTTCCTATCTCAAGAAGGAGACGAAGACGGTCAACCCGCCGAAGCTCTATGATCTGACTACCTTGCAGCGGGAAGCCAACCGCTACTACGGTTTTACCGCCCAGCAGACGCTCGATCTTGTGCAGTCCCTCTATGAGAAAAAGCTGCTTACCTATCCCCGAACGGACAGTCAGTTCATCACCGAGGATATGGAGAGCACCGCCCGTCAGGTGATCGGCATTGTCTCCCGCAAGCTGCCGCTCTTTGAAGGCATCATCCACGAGCCGGACATCGGGCGAATTACCAACAACGCCAAGGTCACTGACCATCATGCCATTATTCCCACCGTCCAGCTTGAAAAGCAAGACCTCGCCGAGCTGCCGGAGTCGGAGCAGAAAATCATCCGGCTTGTCACCATGCGCCTTCTGAGCGCTACCGGTGAGAAACACATCTATGATGAGACTTCGGTCACGCTCACCTGTGAGGGTTACGAGTTCAAGGCAAAAGGCAAAACGGTCGTACAGGATGGATGGAAGTCGGTTGAGCGCTGCTTCAAGGAAACGCTCAAGAGCAAGGAAAAGGACGAGCCGGAACGCTCGCTGCCTTCTCTAAATGAGAAGGATATTCTCTCATCTGTCGATTCCAGCGTCACCGAGCACTATACATCCCCACCGAAGCCCTACACTGAAGACTCCCTTCTGTCGGCTATGGAGACTGCGGGAAATGATGCGTTTGATGATGATACCGAAAAGAAGGGACTAGGCACTCCTGCCACCCGCGCCGGTATCATCGAAAAGCTGGTCAAAGGTGGCTTCGTTGAGCGCAAGGGCAAATCTCTCGTGCCTACAAAGGACGGCAACAACCTTGTATGCGTCCTGCCAGAACAGATCACTTCGCCTACCATGACGGCAGAATGGGAAAATACCCTGATGCAGATTGAGCGTGGCAATGCGGATGCGGACAAGTTCCTTTCCGGCATTGTGGGAATGACCTCCGATCTGGTCAAAGCCTATCCCTTCCTCTCTGAGGCCGAGGCAAACCGCTTCGATACCGGCAGAGAGTCCATCGGCAAATGCCCGCGCTGCGGCTCGCCGGTCTATGTAGGCAAGGGAAACTACTACTGCTCGAACAAGGAATGCTCCTTCTGTATGTGGGAGGATAACAAGTTCTTTACGAGTAAGAAAAAGAAGCTGACCAAGAAAATCGCCGCCGAACTGCTGGACAAGGGTTGGTGCAGAGTGACCGGGCTTTATACGCCAAAGCGCCCGCAGCTCTATGATGCGGTGATCCGTCTGGATGACACAGGCGGCAAGTATGTCAGCTTCAAGATGGAGTTCGACCGATGACGCGCCCGCGATATATTGCCTCATGCAGCGGAGGCAAGGACAGCGTAGCAACAATTCTTCTTGCTGCGGAGAAAAACGAGCCGTTGGATGAGGTCATTTACAGTGAGGTGATGTTCGATCAGGAGATCAGTGGAGAAGTCCCGGAGCATCGGGACTTTATCCACCAAAAGCTCAAACGGTTCGTTGAAAATGAACTCGGATGCAAATTCACGGTTCTGCGAAGTGACAAAACTTACGATGATGTGTTCCATCACATTATCACAAGAGGACCTTATGAAGGGCTGATTCGAGGTTTTGTCTGGCCGGGAAAGTGCGCAGTAAATCGGGACTGTAAAATGCCTCCGCTCCGCAAGTACCATAAGGCTCAACCTGATGACACCCGTAGCTATGTAGGTATTGCATTGGACGAGCCAAAGCGTCTTGCCAGACTGAATAAGGAGAAGGACATCAGCCTTCTTGCAAAGTATGGCATGACGGAAGCGGATGCTTGGCGGCTGTGCGAGAAATACGATATGCTCTCGCCCTGTTATCAACATTCCAAACGCAACGGTTGTTGGTTCTGCCCGAACGCATCGACTTCTGAGCTTTCCCACATGGTCAACCGTCACCCTGACTTATTTGAGAAGTTGATTGAATGGGAACATACAGATAATTTGTATCATCGCAGATTGACCAGAACGGAAACTCCGTCTGAGGTAAAAGCCCGTCTTTTGGGCAAATCTCAGCCGGAGTTTTCTATTTCAAATCAGTAAGATTGGAGGTTAGAAATGGCTGAAAACAGAAACGCCCAGCAAGTCCGGGAAATCACCGACAAGCTGGAACAGGGACTCAAGGAACTGTTTGAATCCGAACGCTTCAAAGAGTACCTGAAAACGATGTCCAAGTTCTACAACTACTCGTTTAACAATACGCTTCTCATCGCCATGCAGAAGCCGGATGCGACGCTGATCGCCGGTTACACGGCATGGCAGCGCAACTTCGACCGCCATGTGATGAAGGGCGAAAAGGGCATCAAAATCCTTGCTCCTGCGCCCTACAAGGTGCAGGAAGAGCGGAAAAAACTCGACCCGGCAACGCAGAAGCCCGTTCTCGACAAGGACGGCAAGCCGGTCACTGAGACGGTTGAAGTGACCCGCCCCGCCTTCAAGGTGGTGAGCGTCTTCGATGTGTCCCAGACGGACGGCAAAGAGCTTCCCGATATTGCCGTAGACGAGCTGGCAGGCAGCGTGGAAAACTACGCCGCCTTTTTTGATGCTCTCAAAGAGCTGTCTCCGGCCCCCATTGCCTTTGAAAACATCACCGATGGCGCAAAAGGCTACTTCTCTCATGTAGAAAACCGCATTGCCATTCAGGAGGGCATGAGCGAAATCCAGACCATCAAGACGGCGATCCATGAGATTGCCCATGCCAAGCTCCATGCCGTCACTCCGGGCGAAAAGGTCGCTCCCGAAGACAAGAAAGACCGGCGCACTAAGGAGGTCGAGGCAGAAAGCGTCGCCTATACCGTCTGCCAGCGGTACGGCATTGAAACCTCTGATTATTCCTTCGGCTATATCGCCGGTTGGTCCTCCGACAAGGAGACCAAGGAGCTGAAAGGCTCGCTGGAAACCATCCGCAAAACGGCGGCTGAGATGATCACCGGTATTGATGAAAAGCTCAAAGAGCGGCTTGCCGTGAAGGAACAGGAAGCCCCTACGCCGCTGCGGGATGCGGCGATTCCGGTTTATCGGGAAGCTGCGATGTATGCCTTTGAAGCCGGTGAGCTGAGTGCTTACCGTACTTCGATGCAAGCGAACATGGACTGTAAAGAGGCGATTGAGCAGGCCATCAACGACTACTACGGCAACAACCGCCTTGCGGCGGAGTCCGCCGTTAAGAGCATCCTTGAGAAATTCTCGCCTGAGCGCGTCGCCTATGTCCTCGCGCAAACCATCCAGCAGAAAGACCATGACGGGCGCATTTCCCCGGACTGCAAGGAATGGGCAAAGGGCATGGAGGGCAGCCCGGATAATGCCTCACAGCTCATTATTGACAGCGTAAATCCGGGGCTGGTCAGTCTTTTTACCGAAGAGTTCGTCCGGCAGACTGCTATCAATAAGACACAGGAGCGGATACCGGGTGAACAGAGCAAACCGCCTGTGCCGGAGAAAGCTCCCAAAGAGCCGGAACAGGCAGCACCGGCGAAACATCGCCTCACACCGGAGGAAAAGAAAATTAAGGAAGCCGTCATGGACACGCTCAAAGCGCAGATCGCCGGTCGCAACGACGGGATGCTGTCTACCTACCGCTCGTCCAATCAGTCCTTCAAGGTGATGGTGGAGTACAAGGTCAGGATTGAGGGCAACACCGTTACCCGGGATGGCGAGCCGATGTTTGCGATCCATCGCCGCCATTCTGCCAAGAAGGTGCAAGGCTGCTATCGAGAGCTGACACCGACGCTTGAATACATCGGCAAAGAGAAGACTCAGGAAGCAGCGCGGGAAAAGCCTTCTATCCGGGAACAGCTCCGTGCTGCGGCAAAGAGCCAGCCTGAGCGGAAAACGCCGGTCAAGCAGAAGTCCCACGATGTCGGTTTGGAGTGATGCCTATGAAGTTTGAAAACATCGATCTTGTGGATGCCCTTCGCCGGATTATGGACATCCATACCCAGAACTACAAAGAGGATTTTGAGCTGGACGCCGGGTTGCTTCACAGCCTTGCCGGTTCCCAATCCCCCGAGGACAAGCACCTTCTCTGGATGTCCCGTCCGAACGGCACTTACCTCCTGCCTGAGCGTGAAGTCTATGTGGAGGATTCCTACGAAAACAAAGTGTGGGAGTTTTACCATGAGCAAACCCGCGATCCCATCCTTGCCTACGCGGTTGAGATCAAGGGCGTAGAGGGCGATACCGTCAGAGGCAACCTCATTGAGCTGGACTATGCTGCCCATGTGGAGAGGATGCAAAAGCTCACCGTTCCGGTTGAGACAGTGGCAGTCTCCTTTAAGGACGATGCCACCTTTTATCTGCCTTTCCGCAGCTACCGGCGTGAAGCGATCCCGCTGGAAGAAAAGCACGGCGAGGTTGTGTCGGTGAGTTATCTGCCTGAGAATGCGGTTGAGCTTGACATGATTCTTCGCCGTGAGCGCTTCAAAACGAGCTACCATGCGAAAACCGGCAGTATTGAGGATCATATTCACAAGCTTGCCGTTCAGCATGGCGTGACCGAAAAGCTTGGCATATTGCCCCTTGAAGCGCAGACCGCTTACAACGCCGTCAAGGAAGCCCATCCCGAAGCGATTGTCTGCTTTGCCCAGAATGGCTACTTTGAAATTTACGGCGAAGATGCGAAGAAGGCAGCGCCTATGCTCGGCACAAAGCTCCTGATGAAAGAACTGGAAGGCGGCGGACAGGTTGCTGTGACCGGCTTTCGGGAAGATCAGTGGGTTGCCGAGGCTAAGACGCTGTGGGGACAAGGCTATGATGTCCTTGTTACCCAGCCCGGTGAAGACGGCAGACAGGAAACCGTCAAACACCTTCTCGCTGAGGATTACATCCCTGTTGGCATGGTGATGGATATGGACGGCAAAACCGCCCGCGTTGACAAAGTGGATTTTCCAAATGAAGAAGTCAGCCTGACTGACATCACGGACAGGAAGAATCCCGTTCCATTCCGTGAACGGCTGTCTATTGTCCGTTCCTATGTGGAGGACGCTCCGGCAGAAGGCCTCTGGAAAGCAATGGATCGCAGAGAGCATCCCTCTCAGAAGAAGACTTCTGTCCTCGCAAAGCTCAAAGAACACGCCCAGACTGCGCCGGACAAAGGTGCTAAAAAGCCTGAGCAAACAAAGAAACCGAAATCAAAAGAAATGGAGATGTGATTATGTTTTTTACCGTGGAAGAGACAAATCTGATGTGTTGCTTCGACACTTCCAGCCGCAAGAGGCTGATTGCAGAGATGAAGTCGCTGCCCATCAATGAGCTGGACGATGAGATGGCGGAGCTGCTTTTTCATACCGTTCGGAAGCTTGAGGGTATCACCGACGAGGCGTTTGCCCAGCTCTACATCGCGCCGGACAGTATGATGGACGATTGAAAGGAGGATGCCTATGCCCGTGTTGGATGGCAGTTTTGAAGCCTTCGTGACCAATCTCGGCAAGTACAACGAAGGCGAGCTTGTCGGTGAATGGGTTCATTTCCCGACCACCGAAGAGGAAATGAAGAAGGTTTTCGAGCGGATCGGTATCGGCTCAAAGGATGAGTTCGGTCAGGTCTATGAGGAATGGTTTATCACGGATTATGACTGCTCCATTCATGGAGTCAGCAATCTCCTTGGCGAATACGAAAACCTCGATAAGCTCAACTACCTCGCCGCCCGGTTGGATGAGATGTCCCGCTCTGAGCTTGAGCATTTCGTGGCAATCATGGATAGCGGCTGCGATGAAGTAAATGACCTCGACGATCTGATCAACCTGACCTACAATCTCGACAACTATGATTTTATCCCCGACATCAAGGACTATGACGATCTCGGTCGCTACTACTTCTTTGAGGGTGGGTACAACATCGACAACAAGTTCGGCAGCTTTGTGGACTACATCGACTTTGAGCGGTACGGCGAAGACTGCGCAATCAATGAAGGCGGCACACTGACCGACGCCGGGTACATCCGTCCTACCGGCGATAGCTGGAACCGCTACTTTGACGGGACGCTTGAGGATATTCCCGATGAGTACCGCGTCACCGGAAGCGGCGAGGAATTGGAGCAGCCGAGCACGATCACTGTGTTGGTGGTTGAGCCGGACAAGAAGCCCTATGTAAAAGAAATCCCTTCCAGCCTCGAGTCCTTACAACATGAGGTTGGCGGGGACATTGAGGCGGTCTATCCCTTTGAAGAGCCGGTCGCCATTGTCTGCAATGAAGAAGGCAAGATGAACGGTTTGCCTCTCAACCGCGCACTGCGGGATGACAGCGGTGAAATCTATGACATTGTTGCCGGTACCTTCCTTGTTACGGGTCTGACGGATGACAGCTTCGGCTCGCTTTCGCCGGATCTGTTGCGGCAGTTTATGACGGAGTTCAAAATGCCGGAGCAGTTTGCCAAAATCGGAGACAGGATTGTGGCTATCCCGATGATTTCCGAAGAACAGCAGAAACAGACCGTTCTTGAAGAGAAAAGCTCCATTGTCAACGAAAACACCTCCGGCATGGCGGTGGATGGTCATATCGGCACATGGCACACGATTGACCATAAGGAGATCGACGGTCACACCTTTTGGCTGATGGAGCATGATACCTTCGGGGACGATGCCTCCTGCATCATTGTCGATGAGCGCGGCGAGCTGGTGCTGTCCCATATCTATGACGGCTTCGATGAAACCGCAGTCAATCTGCTCCGTCAGGAGGTCATGCCGGTCGAGAAGATGCCGGATGACAGCATCAGCATCGAGGAAATGAAGCAGTACGGCTACAAATGGGGCGGGATGCTGCCCATGCGGGAAGAGGCTGCGGCTGAGGTCATGAAGTCGTGCCAGATTTACCGGCTGTACGGCGACGATACCGAGGGGCTGGTTCTGGACGCTAAGGAGATCAAGGAACACGCCGCCAAAGGCGGTATCTTCGGTGTGGAGAAAGCGGATTGGGTAGCCGAGCTGGAAAAGCAGAATCCGCTCAAAGCCGCTGAAATGTCGCTTGAGGATGACTATGGCATGATTGACGGGATCATCAACAACGGTCCGAAGGAAGACAAAGCGAGCGAGAAGGGCGGGAAAACTTCTATCATGGATCGGCTGAAATCCGCCAAAACAGCCCAGCAAACGGATAAGCCTTCTCCCCACAAGGAGAAGAAAAGCGAGCGTGAGTTATGAGCCGGAGTAAGAAATGGAAGCTCGAATGGAGTTTCTTTTTAGGCAGCGACGGACGGCGCAAATACAATGACCTGTGCCGCCGCTGCATTCATCCTTGCAAGCAGAGCTTCCGCGCCGTTATCATCGCCTGTCCGCATTACTTTTCCAAGCGCTCAGGACAAAGCCAAAATCTGTCGGGATAAAGGTCGAAAATCGCTGATTTCCTGCCCTCTGAGCAAAGATGAAGCGTAGCCCCGTATGTTTTCCTGTCTAAGCTCCAAACGCCTGAAATGTCAGAATAAAGGTTGATTTTCTATCAAAAGCGAAGAGCCTCGGTCGATGCCCTTGCGGGTGTCGGCTGAGGCTCTTTTTTCATTTTACTTTGCCGGTTCGTCTCCTTGAACAGGACGCTCATTTTTTGAGTTTCAAACCGTCCTTAAATGCTTCGCCGACGCGCTCCGTCACTTTGTAATACCCGTGAGTGTATGGATCAAATGCAATAGCATTCACCAAGGACATATCAATCTTTCCGTCCACCATTACGCTTTCATCGGCAGTAACATTCACAACTCTACCGATAACGCCACAACCGTATTTTCCGTCTTGATACTCGATGAACTCACATTCCAGACAAAGCGGGAACTCGTTGATCACAGGTGCATCCACTTTTTCGGCCTTGCTGGCAGTCAGGCCACTTGCAGCAAGTTTATCCGATACTCGATTGCCGGATTCCACACCAAAGTAATCCGCCTCCGTCACATGAGCAGCATCCGCGATGCTGACGGTAAAAGCGCCCCGAGCCTTAATGTTTTTTACAGTCTTATGACTCTCGGTAAGGTTGAGAGCGACAGTATCTCTTTCCTGCATAGTTCCCCATGCAGCGTTCATAACATTGACGCTGCCATCCTCATTATAGGTCGCAACCATCAGCACCGGCATCGGGAAAATACCTTCGGTGATATTCAACTTGGTTCTCATAACTATCTCTCCTTCTGATTTGCATTATTGACATGACCGTATGTCTTACTTATAATTATATCCAGAAGAGAAACAAATTCAAGTACTGGCAATTAAGACAGGTACTTTCTATGAGGTAAGTGATGCTATGATACAGAACTACATTGAGAACGCCAATTTTGAAGATACCGGTTTTCATTACGCACTCTCCCTTATTTCCGGCAAGCATAAGATGGTAATTTTATATTGCCTGATGGAGTATAGGGTGGTACGGTTTAATGAGCTGAAAAGGTATCTAAAAAACATATCAGACAAAACCCTCAGTACAAACCTCAAAGAACTGGAAGCCGACAATTTGATCATAAGAACAGAATATCTCCAAATCCCTCCAAAGGTAGAATACAGCTTGAGTGAGCGGGGAAAATCATTGATGAAAGTGCTGGATCAGTTATGCTTATGGGGAGAAGAAAACAAACCAAAAGAATGAAAAAGCTGTCACTTACAACTGGACAGATAGGGCGGAAAATATGTCGTGATAAGGGTTGAAAATCGTGGCTTTTCTGCCCTGTAAGCGGCGCTTGAAAGGTGCCCCGTATGTTTTCCTGTCCGTGCCTTCATAACCTGAAATGTAAGGATAAAAGTTGATTTTTAATCAAAAGTGAAGAGCCTCAGTCTATAACCTTTGAACTGCCCCAGAATGTGCGGACAGTACAAAAAGCCCCTATGTAGGAAATATTTTGTATTAAGTGAAGTGGCGCTGCGTCAGTGGCGCCACTCCTGTTTTTGTCTGGATACGCTCATGATTATAGAAATGAATGTAGCTATCTATCATCTCATTTGCTTCTTGGAAAGAGCGAGGCTTGTGCCGGTAGATGCATTCCGTTTTCAAGATTGAGAAAAAGTTTTCTGCCATCGCATTGTCATAAGGATTACCTTTTCTTGACATTGATGGTGTTATGCCGTAAGATTGAGTTAGCTTGAAATATGCTTGGGATGTATATTGAAAGCCTTGGTCGCTGTGGAGCTGCAACTCCGCAGCGACCTTCTTCTTTTCTTTGCGCATAGCCAGGCGAATGGTATCCAGAACCAGATTCACTGTCTGCTGTGAGCTGGTCTTGTAGGCAACAATGCTGTTGTCGTACAAATCTCGAATCATAGACAGATATAACACCCCTTGCTTTGTGTGGATATAGGAAATGTCGGTTACCCATTTTCTGTTTGGCCTATCTGCGTGAAATTCTCTGTTCAGCAGATTCTCATACTTGTGGAGTTGCTGTCCCATCTGTTTCCATTTCCTATGGCGGCGAATTTCAGATAGTAAATCATAGTGCTTCATAATCCGCAGCACCGTTTTTGGGTTGCGGTAGATATTTTGGCTCTTGAGCCACAACCATATCCGTCGGTAGCCGTAGGTATGGAAGCTGCGTTCCTGCTGCTGTGCAATGAGCTCCGCAAGAACAGCATCCTTCTTCGGTTTGCCTTGGCGATGGACAAAGCCGTAGTATCCGCTTCTGGATACTGCAAAAAACGCACACATCACGGATATTGGGTATTCCTCCCTGTGGCGGTATATAATGCGGTATTTTACTTCTGGCTTCACCTCCTTCCAGTGGATCGCAGAAAATCCCGCAACAATTTGTTCTCCATCTGCAAGCGCTGGATCTCATACGCCTGCTCTGCCACAATGTTTTTTGGTGCGGCATCTTTTCTCGGCCTTCCTTTCGGCCTGGGCTGAATCCCTGCTGCCAGCTTCGCTTGTCTGCGGTTATACCGCGTGATCCAATTTTTGATTTGCGACTTGCTCAATCCAAACTGATTCGCTATCTCTTGCCGGGTTGCACCCTCTTGCCGCATTCTCAGAATTTCTTCCTCCAATTCCTGAATATGCGTGTATTTCCTTTTACACATACAAACACCCCCTGTATAGGTTTATTTTCCTACACAGGGGGCGTTTTGTCTATTGTCCGTTTTTACTGGACCTGTTCACTTCTGGTTGTCGGCTGAGGCTCTTTTTTCTTGGAAAATGTTTATGAGATATAGGATGTAAAGAAGACTCAATGGTCATTCAAACTGGAAAGGCTGTCAAAGAACCTTTTTAGTTTATCGAGGCTGTTTGTTTTATTCTTTATGGGGAGGGATTCCCATACAATGTCGTGATATTTGGCAGGAGGGTCATCTCGAAGTCGTGGGTCAATGATACATACGATTCCTGTATCGCTAAAATTACGGATCAGTCTGCCTATCCCTTGTTTGAGTTTAATTATCATTTCAGGAACACGGACATCCATCAAAGCGTCCTTAGCAATGGATGCTTTGTATTCTATAATCGGATCAGGTACAGGAAATGGAAGGCGGAAAATCACGACATTAGAGAGACTTTTGCCTTCAATGCTTATGCCTTCCCAGTAAGCGCCTGTCCCGAGCAGAACAGAGTTGGTATCTTCTCTAAATTCATTAAGAATTTTATCTTGTGATGAACCGGGTTGCTGCATTAGGACCTTGTAAGGCAAGTTTAGTTTACTGAGGATGGTATAAACTTCCTCCATATCTGTTTTCGCAGTAAACAATACAAGAGCCTTCCCACCTGAAATTTCGAGAACTTCAAGCAAGCGTTGTACGCCTTGTTCGATAAAAGCTTCATGTTCCTGAGTGGGATGGGGCAGATCGTCACAATAATAAATCATGGAATGCTCATCGTATGGATAGGGAGAAGGCTTCGGTTCGGATAAGCAACCGCGTTCATCCGTCGGAAATCCTGTATTACCGATAAAATAGGAGTATTGATCTACTAATTCTCCATTACTTGCATTGGTCATGGTTGCGGAGGTCAAGATTACTCTTTCTTTCCCGCTGAAATACAGTCGATTGGTAATTTGGCTGATATTCTTTGGGCAATAAACAAGCTCTGCATTTTTCCCTTTTCGCTCAATCCAGAGAAGGTTGCTATCAATTTGTTCGATCATTTCTGCAAGGCTTTCGCTTAGGCTGTCCAATTCGTCCGATGCAGCAGTTGTTCGACTGCTGTAATCAAAGCTGGTGTAAATCTGAATGCTGAGAGCAACACTTTTAATGCTTTCTATCATCGCTTTAAGAAGGGCTATGGAGTTTTCACCACCATCAAAGAAAAACCGATCCGCGTATCTCATATCTTGCCGCGAATGGTCGATCTGTTCCTGCATCTGTGCTTTAAGGCGGTCAAAAAACACGCTAATTGACTTCTTCGCGTCCTCGACATCTCCATAGATGTTCTGCCTATCAGCCGCCTTGAC
>OFMC01002524.1_pt1 | contig 11499 bp, 8 predicted proteins | sample 1541271 | NCBI WGS metagenome assembly OFMC01 (sample SAMN04209252, study PRJEB22552) | human gut metagenome | biome: gut; material: feces | host: Homo sapiens | place: USA: Oklahoma | reverse complement strand
TCACCAGTGCGATGGCCAGCCAGCCGCGGTCGCCGAAGGCGTTGTTGGACCAGACGCCGCAGGCGTAGTCCATGACGTAATACAGGCCGCCGAGACCCGCGATCATGCTGCCGATGCAGGTGGCGAGGTATTTGTACTTCGTCACGTTGATGCCGGCTGCGTCCGCCGTCGCCGCGCTCTCGCCCACGGCGCGCAGGTGAAGACCCGTGCGGGTGTGCTTGAGGAAGTACGACGCGAACAATGCGATGACGATGGCGAGGTAGGCAAGGAAGCCGTAGGACAGGAAAACCTGACCGAACCAGCCGCCGACATTCAGAGATTTGCTGAAATAGGCGCTCGTCGCGCTCAGCGCGATGGAGGGGACTTCGCTGTCGGTCAGCTTGATGAGCGAGCCGCCGAAGAAGTTGCCGATGCCGACGCCGAACGTCGTGAGTGCAAGACCCGTGACGTTCTGGTTGGCGCGCAGCGTAACGGTCAGCAGGCAGTAGAGAAGGCCCATCAGAAGCGAGCCCAAAAGCGAGCAGAGCATCGGGATACCGATGGCGAGGAACGCGTTCATGTCGGCAGCCGGGGTGGACTGCTCGTAGAAGAACGCGCCGATGACGCCGCAGATACCGCCGACGTACATCACGCCCGGAATGCCGAGGTTCAGGTTGCCGGACTTTTCCGTCAGGATCTCACCGGTGCTGCCGTAGAGCAGGGGAATGCCCTGCATGACCGCACGGGGAAGGAAAGAAGCAAGATCAAACATCGCTCACGCCTCCTTTTTGCCCTTGCGCAGGCTGACCTTGTAGGTGATGAAGAATTCGCTGCCGATGATGAAGAAGAGAATGATGCCCGTCAGGATATCGGCGAAGGAGTGGTTCAGGCTGAACACGCTGGAGATCTCGCTCGCGCCGCGGCTCAGGACCACGATAAGAAGGCTCGTGAAGATCATCATGATGGGGTTGAACTTGGCCATCCAGGAGACCATGACCGCTGTGAAGCCGCGTCCGCCGACGATGGTGGTGGTCAGCGTGTGGTCCGTACCGGCGGTGAGCAGCAGGCCGATGAGACCGCAGATCGCGCCGGAGAGGATCATCGTGCGCACGATGACGCGCTCGACCTTGATGCCCGCATAGCTCGCGGTGCGCTGGCTCTCACCGACAACGGCGATCTCATAGCCGTGCTTGCTGTAATTGAGATAGATATACATAACGCCCGTGAGGATCGCCACAAGCAGGATCGGGAGGAGATAGCGCTGGCCGCCGAGAACGGGGAGCCAGCCGGCCTCGGTATTCTGGTTGATGATACCGATCTTGCCCGAGCCCTTGGGCACTTCCCACACGATGATGAAGAACGCGGCGAGCTGTGTCGCGATGTAGTTCATCATGAGCGTGAAGAGCGTTTCGTTCGTGTTCCACTTGGCCTTGAAGATACCGGGGAGGAAGCCCCACAGCGCGCCTGCCGCGACGGAGGCGACGATCATAATGACGATGAGAAGACCGTTGGGGATCTTGCCGCCAAGGCAGATCATGCAGGCCGCGGTGGCAAGGCAGCCGATGAGCACCTGACCCTCGGCACCGATGTTCCAGAAGCGCATCTTGAACGCGGGCGTGACCGCGAGCGAGATGCCGAGCAGGATCGCGAGGTTATGGAACGTGACCCAGCTCTTGCGCGATGTACCGAATGCGCCGTAGAGGATCGTGGAGTAGACCTTGATGGGATTTTCGCCCGTCAGCAGCGTTGTGACGATCGCGCAGACGATCAAAGCGAGCACGATCGCGCCGCCGCGGATCAAAACGGCCTTGTACCAGGGGAGCGTATCGCGCTTGGCGATGTGGAAGAGCGACTGTTTCTTATTCATCCTTGTTGCCTCCCCTCACGAGCGTCATCAGTGCACCGACCTCGCGTTTGTCGGTCTTTCTGGCGTCGACCACGCCGGAGACCTGACCGCCGCAGAGAACGACGATGCGGTCGCACAGCTCAAGCAGCACGTCGAGGTCTTCGCCGACATAGACGACGGCGACGCCGTGCATCTTCTGCTCTGTCAGCAGGTTGTAAATGGTATAGGAGGTGTTGATGTCCAGGCCGCGCACGGCGTAAGCGGTCATCAGCACGGCGGGGGACTGGGCGATCTCGCGTCCGACAAGCACCTTCTGCACGTTGCCGCCGGACATGCGGCGCACGGGGAAAGACGTGCTGGGCGTGACGACGCCGAGCTCTTCCCAGATGCGGTTGGCGAGCGCTTCGGGATCCTTGCGGTTGAGGAACAGACCCTTACCCTTGCGCCAGGAGCGCAGCATCATGTTGCCCGTCATGCCCATCGAGCCGACCAGGCCCATGCCGAGTCGGTCTTCGGGGACGAACGACATCGAAATGCCGCTCTTGCGGATCTTCATCGGGTCGAGACCGACGAGTTCCTTTTCCTTGCCGCCGTCGGGCGGATAGAACGTGACATGGCCGGAGGCAACGGGGTAGAGGCCCGCAATGGACTCGAGCAGCTCACGCTGGCCGCTGCCTGCGACGCCCGCGATGCCGAGCACCTCGCCCGCGTTGATGGTGAAGCTGACATCGTCCAGACGCTTGACGCCGAGCTCGTCGTAAGCCGTCAGGCCTTCGATGACGAGGCGTTTTTCAACGTCCTTCGGCTCGGGGCGGCTGATGTTCAGGCTCACCGTGTGGCCGACCATCATGTCGGTCAGCGATTGCTGGTCGGCGTCCTTGGTGGCGACGTCACCGACGTATTCGCCCTTGCGCAGCACGGCCACGCGGTCGGACACGTCGAGCACCTCGTGCAGCTTATGCGTGATGATAATGAGGGACTTGCCGTCGGCCTTCATGTTGCGCATGATGGCGAAGAGCTTGTCCGTCTCCTGCGGGGTGAGCACTGCGGTCGGCTCGTCCAGAATGAGGATGTCCGCCCCGCGGTAGAGCACCTTGACGATCTCGACGGTCTGCTTCTGCGAAACGGACATGTCGTAGATCTTCTGATTGGGGTCGATGTCGAACCCGTATTTGTCGCAGATTTCTTTGACCTTTTTGCTGGCTTCGGCAATGTCGAGCTTGCCTTCAAGGCCGAGGATGATATTCTCCGTTGCGGTGAAAAGATCAACGAGCTTGAAGTGCTGGTGGATCATACCGATGCCGTGTTCGAACGCATCCTTGGGGGAGGCGATCGTGACGGGTTCGCCGTGAATGTAGATTTGCCCCTCGTCGGGGAAATAGATGCCGGAGAGCATGTTCATCAGCGTCGTCTTGCCGCTGCCGTTTTCGCCGAGCAGCGACAGGATCTCGCCCTCGTGCAGCTCAAGGTTGATGGCGTTGTTCGCCACCACTTTGCCGAACCGCTTCGTGACATTCTCCATTTTAACTGCGCATGCAGTTCCCAAGGCGGTCACCCCTTTTTCCGCTGGAGGGCACAGGAAGAAAACCCCGCAGCATTGTATTTGTACAAGTCATATATTAGCATAATTGAACGGCGTTGTAAATGTAAAACAGAAAAAAACACAAAAAAAATTAGAAGCGTACAAAAATTTTTAGCAAAATAGCGATAATTGCCATAAAAAGAAAAAGATATCGGGCTGCCCGAAGGCAGCCCGATATGTAGTAGCAGAAACAATTAGCCGCCGAAATTAGTATCCAGCAGATCAATGCCGTCGATCATGAGCTGGAAGTACGGGGCGGAACGGGCGGTGGACTCAGCCAGATAACCGTCCTGGACAACCTCGGTGTCGGGTGTGTAGTCGGGATCGGTGTCGACGTCAGCCATGTAAGAGGTGACAGGCTGGCCGTCCACGGTGAAGGTGGAGCAGTCGAAGACGTGGAGCTCGCCGCTCTCGAGCTTGGCGGTCGCATCGGCAATGGCCTCAGCAGTGCCCTCGGCAGCAACGTTCTCGTTCAGGTCGGTCAGCACGACGGAGCCGGTAGCAAGGGTGCCGGTCCAGTCAGCGTCGATGGCCTCGCCGTTCATGGCAGCCTTGATGGCATACTCATAGTAGGGGGCCCAGTCGATGCGGGAGGAGATCAGATAGGTGTTGGGGCAGGCGGCCTCGGTGGAACCGTTGTAGGAAACGTCGGGAACACCGGCGGTCTCGCAAGCGGTGGGAGCGCCCATGGAGTCGGCGTGCTGGCTGATGAGCTTGCAGCCGTTCTTGATGAGCTTCTGCGCGCCTTCCTTCTCGGCGGTCTCGTCATACCAGCTGCCGGTGAAGGTGACTTCCATCGTGGCAGTGGGGCAGACGGAGCGAGCGCCCAGGAAGAAGGAGGTGTAGCCGGAGATAACCTCGGCATAGGTGAAGGCGCCGACGTAGCCGATCTTGGCCTCGTCTGCGGTGAACTCACCGTTGGCGATCATCTCGTTGAGCTTCATACCGGCGGCGATACCGGCGAGATAACGGCCCTCATAGATGGAAGCGAAGGCGTTGTGGTAGTTGCTCAGACCCTCGGTGTGCGCCTTGGTGCCGGTGGAGTGGCAGAACTGCACGTCGGGGAAGTCCTTCGCGGCCTGGATCATGTAGTCTTCGTGACCGAAGGAGTCGGCGAAGATGATGTTGCAGCCGGCGTCGGCGAGCTCAGCGGCCTTGTCGTAGCACTCCTGACCTTCGGGAACGTTGGTCACGATGGTGTACTCGACGCCGAGCGTCTCGCAGGCCTCTTTCGCAGCGTTGATGAAGTTGAGGTCGTAGGTGGAGTTTTCGTCGTGGAGCATGATGAAGCCGACCTTGAAATCGGTGACTTCGTTGTTGTCCTGATCGTCGGTGTTGGTATCGTCCTTCTTATCGCCGCAGGCGACGAGGGCGAGGACCATCACGAGACTCAGGAGCAGTGCAAGGAACTTCTTCATTTCGGTAAATCCTCCTTAAATTTTACGGCAATCAAAAGATTTGAATACCGTTATCACCATGATACATAAAAAGGAAAAATTTAGCAACAGGAAAAAGAAAAAATGAGGGTCAAACTTGACCAAAAAAGCAGCATGAATTTTTGTCCATAGCGGAGAAAGCACGAAAAAAAGGGCCCGCTTTTTGAAACGGACCCTTTTTAGGAAGGCTTGGCGGGATTTACATCTGCACGCGGGTGCCGGTCTTGCCCTCGATGCCCTCGGCTGCCTTTTCAAGCAGCGTGATGAGCGCGACGCGGCCGGGCTTGCTCTCAGCAAACGACATGGCGGCCTGGACCTTCGGCAGCATGGAGCCGGGGGCAAACTGCTTTTCGTCGATATACTTGCGCGCCTCGTCCGGCGTCAGGGTGTCGAGACCCTTCTGGTCGGGCTTGCCGAAGTTGATGGCGACCTTCTCGACCGCTGTCAGGATGACGAGCATGTCCGCGTCGAGCAGCTCTGCGAGCTTGGCGGAGGCGAAGTCCTTGTCGATGACCGCGGGCGTGCCGTAGAGCTTGCCGTCACGGCAAACGACGGGGATGCCGCCGCCACCGACCGTGATGACGACCGTACCGTTGTCGACGAGCGCCTTGACAGTGTTCTTTTCAATGACGTCGATCGGCTTGGGGGAGGGAACGACCTGACGGTAGCCGCGGCCCGCGTCCTCGACCATGGTGTAGCCCTTTTCCGCGGCGATGCGGTCGGCGGTCTCCTTGTCGTAGAACGCGCCGACGGGCTTGGTCGGATGCTGGAAAGCGGGGTCAGCCTCGTCGACGAGCACCTGCGTGACGACGGTCGCGACGTCCTTGTTCATGCCGCGGGAGGCGAGCTCGTTGCCGATGGCGTTCTGCAGGTGGTAGCCGATATAGCCCTGGCTCATCGCACCGCACTCGGGGAAGGGCATGTCGGACTTGATGGCCCCCGCCTCGGCGGCGGTGGCCATACCGAGGTTGATCATGCCGACCTGCGGGCCGTTGCCGTGGGCGATGATGACCTCGTTGCCCTGCGCGATCAGATCGACGATGGGCTTTGCGGTCTCGGTGACGAGGGCGAGCTGCTCGTAGGGGGTGCTGCCCAGCGCGTTGCCGCCCAGGGCGATGACGATTCTTTTGCTCATGATGACTATCTCTCCTTTGATTTTTTGAAAACTCTCTTCTCTCAAAAGCGGCTGACAAAAGCGGCTGACCCGCCTTTTTACATATGAAATGCGCCTTAGAACATCTTGCGCTCTTCGCCGGACTTATCCATCTCCATCAGCGCGCGGACGGGGTCTTTGACCTGCGCGAGGAACATCATTGCGGCGATGATATACGGCTTGTAGGAAGCCTGCTTGTACAGAGGCACGATGTAGCGGTCGAACACGCTGTTGTCGACCTCGCCCTCAGGGCAGGAAAGACCGGTGATGTCGGCGGGCAGGCAGTGGAGATAGAGCGCCTTGCCGTCCTTCGTGAGCTTCATCATCTCCTCGGTGCAGGCCCAATCCTTGTGTTCGGCGTTCTGCGCGAGCAGCTTTTTCTCCAGCTCATCGATGCCGTCCTTGTCGCCGGCCTGATAGAGCTTCGTGCGCTCCTCCATGGCCTTGAACGGCGCCCAGGACTTGGGATAGACGATGTCGGCGTCCTTGAAGGCTTCCTTCATGTCGTTGCACTTCTTGAAGCTGCCGCCGGTGGCCGCCGCGTTCTTCTTGGCGATCTCCTCGACCTCGGGCATGACCTCGTAGCCTTCGGGGTGAGCGAGGGTGACATCCATGCCGAAGCGGGTGAAGAGGCCGATAACGCCCTGCGGGACGGAGAGGGGCTTGCCGTAGCTCGGGGAATAGGCCCATGTCATGGCGACCTTCTTGCCCTTGAGGTTCTCCACGCCGCCGAAGTAGTGGATGATGTGGAGCATATCGGCCATGCACTGCGTCGGGTGGTCGACGTCGCACTGGAGGTTCACAAGCGTCGGGCGCTGTTCGAGGATGCCGTCGCGGTAGCCCTCTTCGAGCGCGTCCATGAAGGTCTTCTGATACTTGTGGCCCTCGCCGATGAACATATCGTCGCGAATGCCGATGACGTCGGCCATGAACGAGACCATGTTCGCCGTCTCGCGCACGGTCTCGCCGTGTGCGATCTGGGACTTCTTTTCATCGAGCACCTGCTCCTCAAGACCCAGCAGGTTGCACGCGGAGGCAAACGAGAAGCGCGTGCGCGTGGAGTTGTCGCGGAAGATCGAAATGCCGAGGCCGGAATTGAAGATCTTCGTGTTCTTGTTGCGCTCGCGCAGGTCGCGCAGCGCGTCGGCCACGGTGAAGACCGCGTCGATCTCCTCGTCGCTCTTGTCCCACGTCCAGTAGAAGTCGCTCTTGTACATGTTATTGATGTGCAGAGTCTCAAGGTGGCGTGCCAGTTCAACAGTCTTGCTCATAGATAATTTTCTCCTTTATTTTATAGTATATTAAAAATCGTTTGAAATATTTGCGCCGCGCACGGCGCAAATGATCTTGATCCGTTTTTTGCCGCGACATGCGCGTGGCAAAAAACACTTCTCACGCAGCGCGCGTCGAGCCAAAGGCGAGGCGCGAAGCGGAGTGCAGCCTCTTAATATCAAATGACGGGCGAAGCACGTTATTTGATATTATTGCCCGTTAACTCCTGACGGAAGGAGGTGGCAGAGCCGTCCTTATTCTCCGGCTTGTAGAGACCGGGGACAGCCGCGTACAGCGCCGCGCAGGTGACGAGGTCCTGCTTCCAGGTGATCTCGTTGGGCGCGTGGGCCTGAGATTCAGCGCCGGGGCCGAAGCCGACGCAGGGGATGCCGTAGCGGCCCTGAATAGAAACGCCGTTCGTGGAGAACGTCCACTTGTCAGTTAAGGGACGGCCAGTGCGCGTGGACATGGCTTTTTCGTCCGCGCCGATGCGCTCGGTGCCCCAGAGAGCGTGGTGCGCGTCGACGAGCGCCTGCACGTGGGGCGCGGTCTCCTTGTTGATCCAGGTGGGGAAGAAAGCCTCGGTCTCGTAGACGTGGCCGGTCCAGGACGGACGGTCGTACATGTACATGGAGACCTTGATATCCTTGACGTACTTCTTGCACGCGGGCAGGTCCTCAATCTCCTTCAGGCAGGACTGGTAGGTCTCGCCTGCGGTCATGCGGCGGTCGATGGAGATCGAGCAGCTGTCAGCGACGGCGCAGCGGGAGGGAGAGGTGAAGAAGATCTGGCTTGTGGTGCAGGTGCCGCGGCCAAGGAAGCGCGCATCCTCCCAATGCTCAGGATTATACTTTGGATCGAGCATCTTGACAAGGCCTTTGATCTCCTTGTCGTCAGCGGCGTCGTTCTCGTTGAGGTCGCGTACGTTCAGAATGACCTCGGCCATCTTGTGGATGGCATTGTCGCCGCGCTCAGGCGCGGAGCCGTGGCAGGAGACACCGTGCATGTCGACGCGGATCTCCATGCGGCCGCGGTGACCGCGGTAGATGCCGCCGTCGGTCGGCTCGGTGGAGATGACGAATTCGATCTGGTTTCTCGCATCCTCGGGGCCCTTGAAGTATTCGTTGACGATGGACTGCCAGCACATGCCGTCGCAGTCCTCCTCCTGCACGGAGCCGACGACCATGATCTTGTAGCCCTCGGGAATGAGGCCGAGGTCCTTCATGATCTTCGTGCCGTAGGCCGCCGCAGCCATGCCGCCCTCCTGGTCGCTGCCGCCGCGGCCGTAGATGACCTTGTCATCCTCGTAGCCCTCGTACGGGTCGTGCGTCCAGTTTTCGCGGTTGCCGATGCCGACGGTGTCGATGTGGGAGTCGATGGCGATGATCTTGTCGCCCGAGCCCATCCAGCCGATGACGTTGCCGAGCACGTCGAACTCGACCTTATCGTAACCGAGCTTCTTCATCTCCTCGGCGATGCGGTGGGCGACGCCCTTTTCCTCGCAGCTCTCGCTGGGGATGGCGATCATATCACGCAGGAAGCGGGTCATATCGGGGCCATAGGCCTGTGCGGCTTTCTTGATGGCTTCGAAATCCATGGTAAAACCTCCGTTAAAAGTAATAGTATTTTCTGTCGATCGGGGTTAATTTTCTGTTACACTGTCCTTATCATAGCATAAGAACGGCAGTTGTCAAACAAAAAATTTGCATTTCAAAAATTTTTTAAGAAAGTGATTGCAATTCGATCAATTTATGGTATTATAGGGATGAAAGAACATGCCCGTTCCGATGGAAAGCTGTGCAATTTGCACAGCAAAATAGGGCGGACGGGCGATCGGAGGAGGGATAGACCATAGAAGCCGCAACGCTGAAGACCCTGGAGCAGGTCGCAAAGGGCATCGCCGCGACCTTTGGCAGCCATTGCGAGGTGGTGATCCACGATGTGGGTGCCAAGCACCCCGAGCATTCCATCGTTGCCATCGAGAACGGCCACGTCACAGGCCGCAAGGTGGGCGACGGCGCGTCGCACGTTGTTTTAGAGCAGGTGCGTCAGGCCGACGCGCAGCCGAGCGACCACTTGAGCTACCTCACCAAAACGCCGGACGGGAAGATCCTCAAGTCCTCTACCATGTATATCCGCGGCAGGAGCGGCAAGGTCGCCGCAATCCTTGGCATCAATTACGACATTTCCTCGCTCCTGATGGTCGAGGATGCGGTGCACGAGTTGATCGACACAAAGGATAAGACGCAGGGCGAGCCGGAAAAGATCGTGAACGTCAACGACCTGCTTGACGAGCTCATCGCCCAGTCGGTCGCGCTTGTCGGTAAACCCGTCGCGCTGATGAACAAGGAAGATAAGATGCGCGCCATCGGTTTTTTGAGCCAGAACGGAGCATTCCTCGTCACAAAGTCCGGAGACAAGATCGCAAAATACTTCGGCATATCCAAATACACACTATATTCTTATATTGACAAACAACAGGAGGAGAAGTGAACCATGGGCAAGATCGATTTGACCATCAACAAGACCGGCCTGCAGCACAACATTGAGAAGGCCAAGGAAAACAACGTTATCATCCCGACCATCGCGCAGATGCAGCATCCTGAGACCATCCCTGAGAAAATTCAGGAAAAGCTCAAGACCGTCGGCCTTTGGGACGTCAACCCGCTGAACCTCTTCCGCATCACGTGGAAGAACGAAGCCAAGGAGACCGGCGGCCTCTATCAGGCCGTGCCGAACTTTGTCGAGATCCCGTCCGAGCTCTCCGGCGTTCCCTGCCGCATTCTCGCCATGGCGGGCAAGTGGTTCCCCACGGGCTGCCACAAGGTCGGCGCTTCGTTCGGCTGCCTCGCCCCGCGCCTCGTCACCGGCCAGTTCGACGCGACGTATCATCACGCCGTGTGGCCCTCCACCGGTAACTACTGCCGCGGCGGCGCGTTCAACTCGAAGCTCCTCGCCGTCGACTCCGTCGCCATTCTCCCTGCGGAGATGAGCAAGGAGCGCTTCGAATGGCTCTCCAAGATCGCCGGTCAGGTCATCGCGACGCCGGGCTGCGAAAGTAACGTCAAGGAGATTTTCGACAAGACCTGGGAGCTCAAGCAGGACCCCAGCATGATGATCTTCAACCAGTTTGAAGAGATGGGCAACCCGCTGTGGCACTACAATGTCACGGGCTACGCCCTTGCAGACCTCTTCGAGGCCGTGAAGAAGCCCGGCCAGCGTCTCGCGGGCGCGTGCTTCACATCCGGTTCCGCCGGTACGATGAGCGCGGGCGACCTTTTGAAGGAGCGTTATCCAGGCATGAAGCTCGGTGTGGGCGAAGCGCTCCAGTGCCCGACGATCCTGAATAACGGCTTCGGCGGCCACCGCATTGAGGGCATCGGCGACAAGCACATCCCCTGGATCCACAACGTGAAGAACACTGACATGGCCATCGCCATCGACGACGAGGATTCCCAGCGTTTGCTGCGCCTTTTCAACACGGCAGAGGGCAAGAAGTACCTCAAAGAAGAGCTCAAGCTCTCCGACGAGCTCATCGAAAAGCTCACCTGGCTCGGCATCTCCGGCATCGCAAACGTCCTGTGCTGCATCAAGATGGCCAAGTACTATGAGCTGACCGAGGACGATGTCGTCTGCACCGTTCTGACCGACTCCGCTGTGATGTACGGCAGCCGCATTGAGGAGCTCAACGAGATGCACGGCGCCTACAGCGAAGAGGAAGCCCGCCTTGACCACAACCTGCACATGCTCGGCCTGAAGACCGACAGCATGATGGAGCTGACGTACGAGGACCGCAAGCGCATCCACAACCTCAAGTACTACACCTGGGTCGAGCAGCAGGCGCGCGACGTCAAGGACCTCAACGCCCTCTGGTACGACACCAAGGGCACGTGGGACGCTGTCCACGCGCAGGCGAAGGATCTCGACGAGCTTATCAACGAGTTCAACGAGGCCACCGGTCTGCTGAAGGCTCTGTAAAAAAAATGGGAGAGGTACGGCGGAAGAAAATACGGTTGCCTGCATCCGCATATGAGCACGGCTGGTATTTTGTGACGATTTGTACCCAAGCGCGCATGAAGGTTCTTGCGCAGATACGACCTGTTTCTGTAGGGGCGGACGACTCTGTCCGCCCCTGCGGTGTATTACTGACCCCGCTGGGGTCCATCGTGAGGGAATGCCTGGAAAGACTTTCGGACGATGCGGCTGGCATTTCCGTGGACAAATACGTCAT
>OFMC01002516.1_pt1 | contig 11533 bp, 8 predicted proteins | sample 1541271 | NCBI WGS metagenome assembly OFMC01 (sample SAMN04209252, study PRJEB22552) | human gut metagenome | biome: gut; material: feces | host: Homo sapiens | place: USA: Oklahoma | reverse complement strand
TCATGGAGATCAACAAGCCGATGACCACGAGGAACATGCTGGCATCGACCCTCACCGACTACAAGAAACCGGTCAAGCTGCCCAAGATCACGGTGGAGCTCGACCCCATGCTCAAGAAACGGTTCAAGGCCGAGGCCGTGCGACGCGGCACCACCATCCGCGACATGCTCACGGCATGGATCGAATGCGACTGCCCTCCCCTCGACGCGGCGGATGCAAGGGCCGAGGCGAAGCAAGACGGAAGAAGGAGTGGATGATGACGGATGACATCGAGGAGCGGGCCGCACTGGCCCGTCGCGGGATCATGGACCATTCGGATTGCGAGGAGTGCACGGAGGACTGGACGTTCCTGATGCGTCAGGGACGGCGGGAGTTCCCGTTGGGATTGCGCACGGTGCTTGCGTGCCTCGCGTTCGCCGAACGCGAGGGCGCGGTGCCCGAGCTGCCGGCGGATTGGTGGGTTAGAATCAACAGGAGGTATCGATGACGACGATGCGCGGCGAGGGGGGCCGACTATGGATGCGTTCAAGGCATGGCCGGGAAGGGCGGAAAGCATCGTGATCAGCCAGGAGTCATACATGGGGTGCACCGGCGGCGTGGCCCCGTGGCGTCGTGACGGCGACAAGGGGCCGTCCTACTACGCGGTGTGCCCGCTGTGCGACAATCCCATCCAGATCGTCGGCATGTTCCGCCGGCAGGAGGAAAGCCGTGCGCGCCGGCCCTACGGGCGACACCACCGGGGCGACGTGCCGGGCCTGTGCCGCTACGACGAGGACGCCTATCTGCACTGCCCGTATGCGGATCCGAACCATCGGACGGACATCCGAGCGAGACGTCATCCGAAGGACCAGACCGGGCGGGCCCTGTATGGTCTCATGCGCGGCGAGTTCGACCGGGTGGCGCTGGCGTGGGAACGGTTCTCCGGCATCCATCTGGGGCCGGGGGCCGCCCGTGACATGCTTCGCAAATGGCGGGACGACCAGGGATGGCGCTACTACGACGCGACCTACGGCAATCTGCCGCAGATGCTGTTCTTCGCGGCCGGCGGACAGAACCTGGTCAAACGCTACATCGTGCCGGACAGCCCGTTGCACGAACGGCTGAAAGGCGTGCCGCAGGTGAGATTCACGCCGACGCGCTCCCGGTACGTGCAGGTGGACAAGGCCGGGCCGGGGTTCCTTACTCTGGATTTCCTGCTGTACGCCCGGCGCATCGAATGGGACGGACAGCACATGAACGAGACGTTCAGGCTACGCGGCCTGCTGGGCCGCGATGACGGGCAACAGGCCTTCGATGACCTGACCCTCGACGTCGATCAGGACTGGCTCCCCCACACAGCGGACGCCCAACCCGGCCGCGACGAGCGGCTACTCGACATCGCGCGGGAAACGCTGCAATCCGACGCGGGTATCCCGGCAGATCGATAAAGCGTTATCAATGCAAGGAGAACAATGATGAACGAGAACGACAAGACGGAAATCCTCGAACCCGTCGAAACACCCGCCGAGAACATCACAGAGCCAAGCAAGGATGGAAGGAAGTGTCCGAAGTGGCTGCTGCCCCTGGTCGCGGCCGTCTGCGCGGTGATTCTGGTCGTGGCCGGCATCATCGGCTGGAACGCTTACAGCGGCGCGAAGCTCGCCGAGGCCAAGGAGGCGTGCGCCACCGCCGCCGACACCGTGCGCAACAATGCCAATGAATACAACGCGCTGCTCAACGGCGATGCCGCCGATGCCGCCGCCGTCAAGGCCGAACAGGTCAAGGACTCGAAGACCGTCGAATCCTTGGGCAAGGAGCTCAAGGCCATGGCACCCGAATACGAGGGCTGCGTGGCCGAAAACGCGCAAGGACTGGATGCCGCCGCCGTGAAGCTCAATGAACAGGCCGACTGGTACGAGACCCACGAGAAGAGCCTGTCGAAGGCGGTGAGGGCCGTCGCCGAATCCAAGGCCGCGAAGAGGCTGGATGACGCGAAAACGAATCTGACGGCGAAGCTGGACGAGGCGTCGAAGCTGCTCGCGGATTCGGACGGCAAGGTCGCGGACAACGCCACCCGCGACGCATTGTCGAACGCCATCGACGCGGCGAACGGGCTGAAGGACGGGAACGATCCGGCGAAGATCGACGGGGCGCGCAAAACGCTGGAGGATGCCATCAACGGCGTGAACGCGAGCGTCCAGGCAAAGACGGACGCGGATGCGCAAGCCGCCGCAGCGGCCGCAGCGGCAGCCCAGGCTCAGGCGCAGGCCCAATCCACCTACAGCGGCGTCTCCTCCTACTCCGGCGGCGCGTACAGGCGCACGGAAGGCTCCACTTCCGGCTCCAACACATACCGTGGCACCACATCGGGCGGCTCCGGCCCGGCCGCCGCCTCCGCCCCAAAGCCGAACCTCAACGGCGCTTACGGCTGCGGCAACAGCTGCACCGGCAAGGATGATGGCTATTACCATCACTGATCGATGAATGACTGATTATGGCTCGTATCGGGAAACCGGTACGAGCCTTTTTCATGGATTTCGCAAAGGAAAGCCATGTCCCTGTGAACCCGTGTCCCCGCATTCCCGTGTGCCCGTGTTGCCGGGAAATACTTCCGGATTTTTTGTAGACGCCATGCTCCGTGGTTCGGCGTGTCGTCTGTGAGGCTTGTTGGTGGCTGCCGGGCCAACCGGTGGCTACCTCCCGTTATTCCTGCGGTCGGAAGCCCCGCCACCCCTTGAAAAAAGAGGCGGCGGGGCCATGACCGGAAAGTTTGAAGGGAGGGGATGAACAGACAAGGTTCCCGCCGAGGAGGAATCATGGAGATCAACAAGCCGATGACCACGAGGAACATGCTGGCATCGACCCTCACGGACTATCGGAAACCGGTCAAGCTGCTCAAGATGCGAGGAGATGGAGCGCCGGCTCTCCGACATACGCAAGGCGAACGACGGGCACATGTTCGCCGGGGCGAGGGCGGGATCATGACGGCCCAGGCTCCCTGCGCGAAGATCGCGCGGCGAGACCCGGACCTCGCGGATCGCATGTGGGCGACCATTACGGTGGGAGGCCGTGAGGTCGTCGATGCCGAGAAGCGCGCGCTCGGGCGCAGGGTGTGCGAGACGTGCCCCCTGCGAACCACCTGCATCGCCGACAGTCTCGTCGGCGGATGGAAGGACCGCAACCTCATAGGAGGTCTTGACTACAGGCGTCGCACAGTACTCTCGAAACTGGTCTGCCGAGACCTCGGCATCACGGCGCGCCAGCTGCACGACGTGCCCGCGCAACGGGTGAGCGACTGGCTTGAAAGGCATCCGGACTGGGCCGACCGAACCAGACTGGCGGACTCCAGCGACTGGCGGCAGCGCAAGCGCCTGCAACGTCGCAAACGTGGAACGCCTGTCTGTCGCGCCGAGCTTCACCGACGCGACGCCGGTTCCGCCGGCCATCCAAGGCGTCCTGTTTTGACCACGCCAGAATTACCGGAATACCGAAAAACCGGAATACCGAAAAACCGGAATACCGATACGAATCCAACACCGAAATACCGATAGGAGAAACAACCATGATCGTGACCATCGCAAACGCCAAGGGAGGCGTCGCCAAGACCACAAGCGCCATCTATCTCGCCGCCGCATACGCGCGGCGCTTCGAGGAGGGGGCCACGGTGCTCGATGCGGATCCGCAGTCCAGCGCGAGCCTGTGGAGGGACATGGCCGAGGAAAACGGCGGGTGGCCCGCAGGCACCGATGTGATGCCGGCGAACCTGAGCACGCTCCAGCGGCTGGCCCGTGCCGGGCATGGCGGCTTCGCTGTGGTGGACGCGCCGCCGCAGGGCCGGCTGTTCGAGGAAAGCGTCAAGGCCGCCGACTTCGTGGTCGTGCCCACCTCCGATTCGCCCATTGATCTGCAGCAGGCGTGGGCGACGATGAACGCGATTCCCGATGGCAAGCCCGGTGCGGTGCTCATCGTGCGCGCCGAACCCCGCACCCGAGCCTTCCAGGCGACCGTCGCCGCTCTTGACGAGGCCGGCACGCCCCGTTTCGACGCCGTTGTGTGCAAGCGGCAGGACATCAAGGCCGGCATGGGGCACTCCCCCGACAAGCTCCACGAGTACCCCCAGGTGCTCGGCGAGATCGTCGAAGCGATGGGGGCGCGCGCATGAGGAACCTCGACATGGCTTTCAGGCCCGCAGCCCGCACCCGCAGCGTCTCCGGCATGGCCGACGTCTTCCGCTCCGATCAGACGGGGGAATGGTCCAAGACCAGCGTGAGCATGAGGCCCGAAACGCGGCGGCGGCTCAAGACCTACGCCGCCGCGCACGACATGCGCATCCAGGAGGTCATCGACCTCGCGCTCGAAGCCTATCTCGCATGACGCGAGACGCCGTGCGAAACAAGCAGGTGCCCGAACCGGAACGGTGCAGAGCGCCACCGGCGGCGGCATGAACGCGCGGAAACCGGCAACCCCGGCTCCGACAGAGAATGACCGAAATACCGAAACCGGTAAAATCGGTGCATACCGAAACGAACGATGAAAGGACACGAATGAAAACGGAACAGGAAACGGAAACCAACACCCCGCCGCCCACGAACGGAGAAACCGCCGCCGTCGAGGAGTCGAGGCGTGTTCGTCCGAAGTGGCTGGTGCCGCTGGTCGCGGGCCTGTGCGCGCTGGCGCTTGTGGTGGCCGGCGGCATCGGATGGAAAATATGGTCGGACCGCCGACTGGCCGAGGCGAAGGCCGCGTGCGCCACGGCCTCCGACGCGGCGCGCGGCGCGATGAACGACTGGAACACGCTCGTCAACGGCGACGCGGCCGACTTGCTGGAGGTCAAGGCCGATCAGGTGAAGGACGCGAAGACCATCGACGCGCTGAAAACCGCGCTGGACGTGGAAGCGCCGGAATACGAGGGCTGCGTGGCCGACGGCAAGGACGGGCTTGAAACGGCGATCGACGAACTGGACGATGCGGCCGCATGGTACGAGAAGCACGCCGGGAGCCTGAAGAAGGCGGTGGACGCGGTGAACGACTCGAAGCTGGCGAAGACCATCGACACGGCGAAAACCCTGTTGGAGTCCAGCAACGGCAACGTGCAGGATGACAAGACGCGCGAGGAACTGTCCAAGGCCATCGAAGCCAAGGACGAGGCCGCGATAGCCAAGGCATCCAAGGCGGTGAACGATTCCATCGCGGCGAAGCAGAAGGCCGACGAGGAGGCGAAAGCCAAGGCCCAGGCCGAGGCCGATGCGAAAGCCGCCGCCGCTGCGAACGCCCAGACGCAACAACAGCAGTACAACTATCAGCAGTCTCAGCCCCAGCAATCCTGGACACCCTCATACCCCTACGGCGGAGGCTCCACTGGTGGCGGAAGCGGCACCACGGGAGGTTCCACAGGCGGCTCCGCCGGTTCCTCCTACGGCGGGAGCTTCGGCTACAGCAGCAGCGATAACTTTGGAGGTGCTAGGCCGGGCGGAACTTGCCCGGAGAAAGCGTGCGGCGTCTGACTTGCTGACATGCAGGCATGAAACTCGTCCGATTCGTTCGGGCGAGTTTTTTTATCATTCGCTTCGGTATGCACCGATTTTACCGGTTTCGGTATTTCGGTAAATACCCCGAATCATGCGTTTTAGGCGTTTCCCCTCCTCGTGGTCAATATCTCGCGTAACTGATCGGAAAAAATGTCCAAACTGGACCGGCCGAAATGGGGTTCTAATGGTTTGTGGCCGAAGTTTTCCGGACTCCGGCTACCGGCTTTTAGGCCGGTCGGAAACAAGAATCTAACAGGAGGAAACCCTATGGTTTTCAACGAGAGGAAACGGGCTGATGCCCGCAACGGGAAGGGGCTGCGCGTGGCAGTGGCCGCTTTGACTGCGGTGGCGACGCTGGCAGGCGGCGGCATGGTCGCGGCCACCGCGATGGCCGACGGCGGCGGCGGCTGGGCTCCCGGCTCGGCTGGCAGTGTCGGCGGCTCGGTGATCGGCTGGGCCTATGAGGACAACAACAACGGCGGTTTCGGCGGCGCTACCCTTGACGCGTTCAAGAAGGCCGTGGCGAAGATGGGCGCGACCTATAACAACTACAACGGCGGGGCCGATGAGAAGGCGAACACCGCGATCACGATGGCCAACAATGAATGCGTGGCCCGTTTCAACGACAAGCATCCGGGCGAGACCGCGAACTGCCGCATGGTCGCCGTCGGCGTGGTCGCCACGCCCACCACGCACTCCTATTCCGGCGAAGGCTTCGCCGACGCCCCCTATTGGAGCGACGCATGGAACAAAAACATCGCACCGGGTGTATACCGCAATAATGGTGTGTCTTATGACACTGACGACGGTTTCTCTGATGCTCCTGAGCGTTCGGTGGACTCGATCGCGGCCTCCCAGTGGAATAACAGCCCGGTTGCGATCGTCATCATGTTGAACCAATACGAGCCGGCGCAGCCGAACTATCACTTGAGCGTGAGCACGCAGGCTGCGGAGATGTCGGGCCAGTCGGGCGACACCAAGGACGCTTCGGACACGATCACCCTGTCCAGCGACGGGTCGAAGACCGAGAACGTGAACGGCACCGCGACCCTGCACTGGCGTGGCATCGACGGCACCGAGAAGACGGTGGCGAAGCAGTTCACCGCATCCAACAAGGGCAGCGCCACAGTGAGCGCGTCCTTCAAGGACATGGACGCCTCGTGGGAGTCGTGGCCTGCGGGCAAGCGCTGGTGGGACGTTGACGTGGCGAAGCAGGGCAACATGGCCGAGGCGGTCTCCCACAAGGGAGAGAACGACGGCAAGGAGTCCGGCGAGAAGACCACCACCCCGCCCGAGAAATGGCTGACCAACGAGGCCGGCCAGACGGTGCGGGACGGCAACGACTCCATCGCCTCCGGTTCGCTGTACACGGCGCACATCAAGGCGCATTCCAACGCCTCCGGCAAGTTCTGGATCTACGACACGATCGACACCAGGGACGTGGTGATCGGCGGCACCGAGCAGGACGACGTGAGCAAGGTGACCGTGACCGACGCGAACGGCAACATCGTGCCGGCGGACATTTCCATCGACGATTCCATCGATGGCAAGCGCGTGGTCAAGGCGCACGCCACCGCCCCGCATTCCGGCCTCTACACGCTGAACGTGCCACAGTCGGCCAAGCCCACCGGCGGCGACTACGAGATCAACGACGGTTCCGTGGCGTGCTGGTACGGCGACAACGGCACCGGCAGCCTGGCCGACTGCCAGACCGGCAACAGCGACGGCGTGGGCAAGGTCACGCCGACCCCGGACAAGGTGTGGGTGCTGGACGAGTCCGGCGCTCTCGTGGCCGAGGACAAGCAATGGACCAACCAGCAGGGCGTCGATCAGAAGACGTTCCTCGTGGGCGACCAGGTGGGCGTGGTCGTCAACGGCAGCATCCCCGCGCACCTGCTCAACCCGCTGGCATCCTATTCCATCACCGATGATCTGACCGGTTCGAACCAGTGGATCGACTGGAAGTCCGGCAAGGTGTTCGTCGATGGCGAGGACGTGACCGACCAGTTCGATATCGTGATCGACCAGAAGGCGAAGACCGCGACCGCCACCGCGAAGGCTTCGTACATCGCGAAGACGATGTTCAAGAACAGCGCGAGCAAGGTCAAGTTCTACCTGACGGGCACCATCAAAAAGGGTGCCACCGAGGGCAAGAAGATCCAGCTGACCAACAAGGCGTACGAGAAGTGGAACAACGAGACCCGACCGACCAACGAGCCGCCGGTGTTCGTGTGGACGCCCAACCCCAACAAGGCGTGGGCCATGAAGGCTGACGGCAAGTGGCAGCTGACCGTCGATCCGACCAAGACCGACAAGGTGGGCGGCGACGACAAGTACTACCGTCTCGGCGACGAGGTGGCGGCGGTCATCTCCGGCACCCTGCCCACCGGATTGGGCCGCGTGCCCGAGATCGCGTGGACCGACGACTTCGCCAACGTCGATAGCATCCTCGACCTGAAGGACACCTCCAACATCAAGGTCTACGAGCAGGACACCACCGACGAGGCCAACGCCAGCGTCAACGACCTGAACAAGACCGGCAGGGACGTGACCGACCAGTTCGACATCACCGCCGAGGGCACCAAGGTCACGGTCAGCGCGAAGGACGAGTATGAGGCCGCGCAGAAGGATCTGAAGACCGCGAAGCAGATCAGCGTCGTGATCCCCTTCGACGTGAACTTCGACACCGTGAAGCTGCTCGAATCCTACGGCAAGTCCGAGGGCGACGAGCTCAACACGTGCGCGGACCCGAAGGGCGACGACCTCGACAACAAGGGCGGCCAGACGGTCGGCGGCAGCACGGTGGACACCAACACGCCGAAGATCTGCGTGACCGTTCCCCCGATCCACAAGCAGGTCATCGCCGAATCCTCCCAGGGCGGCGACCAGTCCAACATCGACACCAAGACCGTGTTCCCCGGCCAGACCGTGGAATACACCGTGCGCGTGGACCCGCGGATCCCCGCGGACCAGGCATATTCGGTGACCGCCATCAAGCTGAGCGACACCTATTCCGAGTACACCACCGCGAACAAGCAGACCCTGGAGATCACCGACCTCGGCACCGGCGGCATCATCCCGAAGACCGCCTACAAGGTCCAATGGGACGAGAAGGCCCACTCGTTCGAGGCCACGTTCACCAAGGACTGGGTTGCCGCCAACTGGAAGGCCGGCTCCAACCCGCGCGTGCTGCTGCGCTTCGAGGCCAAGGTGAACGAGGACGCGCCCACCGACAAGACCGTCGACAACAAGGCCGCGCTGACCGTCAACAACGGCGTCACCCCGTCCAACAAGGTCGAGAACGAGCCGCCGGTCATCAAGCCCTCCAAGCAGGACACGCAGAAGGACCCGACCATCAACATCGACGGCAAGACCGCGCTGCTGGGCGACAAGGTGTACTACCGCGTCAACATCGACGCCTCCAGGCTCACCGACACCGCCTACAAGGTATGGCGACTGGGCATGGTGGACGACTACGACCAGGAGTACCTGACCCTCGACGCGAAGCACGTGGAGATCCTTGACGAGACCGGCAGGGACCGCACCGGCGAGTTCAACATCCAGGACAAGGACGGCGTGCTCTACGCCTTCGCCAAAACCGTGGACACCCAGATCCCCGCGACCGGCGAGACCGTTCCCGGCGACCCGCAACCCGACGACCTGAAGGCGTACAGCGAGAAGTCCGACAAGGATTACGACCCGTTGAAGGACCCGAGCATCGACCAGTCGCTGCTCGGCCACGACTTCACGGTGGTCATGCCGATGACCGTCACCAAGGTCAAGGACGGCCACACGGTGGAGAACACCGCCACGCAGGTCACCAACGACAAGCGTGACAAGACCAACACCGTCACCAACCCGTTGAAGGAGATCAACCCGACCAAGGACGTGACCGTGAAGGTCGGCGGCGACAGCATCGACGGCAAGAGCGTGTATCTGAACCACACGTTCCTCTACCGACTGGATTCCAGCATCCTGCCCCCGGACCGCGCCTACCAGACCGTCACGGACTGGGGCGGCACGGACCAGCTGACCACCGAGTACGACCAGTACCTGGGCAACTGGGCCGTCTACGCCTCGCGTGATTTGTACAGGGGCGGCCAGGTGCTCGCGGCCAGGGGCGAGAAGATCGCGGGCAGCGGCTTCGACTCCTCGAAGTTCGGCGGCAACCTGTTCACCGTGGACGCCGACGGCAACGGCAAGGTCACGGTCAACGCGACCCAGGCCTACCTCGACCTGGTGAGCGCCGACAACGAGCACGAGGCCGGCTGGAGGCTCTACCTCCAGTGCAAGCGCATCGCCGTGGCCGACGAGGTGCCCAACACGTGGACCGAGACCATCAACGGCCAGCCGCGCGAATCCAACAAGGTCGTCACCAAGACCCCGGACATGACCCCGAGCATCCACCTGGAGAAGGTCGATACCCCGACCCTCAAGCAGGAAGGCCAGGAGCGGGCGGACCGCGACGACCCGAAGCAGGCGCTGAAGATGGACGCCGACAGCATCGGCATCACGTTCATCATCACGAACACCTCCAAGACCGACCCGGCCACCGGTGACGGCGCATGGTTCAAGGCAAGCGACCTGGACCTCGCCGACTCCACCATCGTCGGCGACGCGCACGTGGACATGGATTCGCTCGCCTATCCCGACAACTGGGACACCCTGGTGCTCAAGCCGGGCGAGTCGGTCAGCGTGACCGGCACGCTCAAGGGCGTCAGGGAAGGCGATACCCACACGGACCGCGCCATCGTCACCGGCACCCCGCTCGTGGAATGCGCGCCGTCCAACGGCGACCCGTTCAACGACAAGACCGACGGCGGCGAAGACACCGATCCGGAATATTCCACCGGCGACGTGACCGAGATCGACGGCAAGCAGCTGTGCGCCGACACCCAGGTCACCAGCAACACCGACGACTGGAACGGATACCGTGCCAAGCCGTTGGCCTCCACCGGCACGGCCGTGCTCGGCCTTGCCGGCGGCGCCCTGGCGGTGCTGCTCGCCGGCGGCTCCCTGCTCGTGTTCCGCAAGCGCCACCGCGCACAGGGTTCCGGCCGCCACACGGCCGTGAACGCGGGCAAGTGACCCCGTGGTGCTCCGGCCTCGTCGTCCGATGACGGCCGGAACGCCCTCCATTGACTTCACATGCCGGAAAGGGGCATAAAGCTTTCCGAATCCCGTGCCCCGGACGGCGTGTGAACCCCCAGGCCCTTCGCCAGCCTCTCCCCCGGCGAAGGGCCTTTTCCATGCCCGGAACCCGTGAACCCGTGGAACCGTGGAGCCGCAGACCCGTGGAACCGTGCTCCCGATGGGGCCTGTAGACGGTGCGCCCCGCAGCGGCCCGCGACCCGGCGCATCATCGACTCTGACATTGTTCGCACCATCATCATTCTTCTGGAGGTTGCACATGGCTGACAGGCAAACCGCATTGGCCGTATTCGATTTTCTCGACTCGCTGCGCGCCGGACAATACCGCATCGGCGCGGACGCGGAAAAGGACCATGCCACGGCGGGACTGCTGGCGTCGCTGTCCGGCGACACGGGGCTGCGCGACGCCGTGTGCGCGAAGCTGATATCGCCGGGCCTGGAGCGCGCCCGTTTCCTCATGGTCGCCGAGCATGATCCGCGCGCCTTGCCCCTGTTCGCCTCGGGCCAGGTCAAACCGTGGTACCAGGCCGACTACAACGTGCGCGAGATAGCCAACAGCGAGTTCCACCAGGACATACCCGCACTGCTGTGGCGGCTGTCCAACAGCATCCCGGATTCCGCGCGAAGGGAGGGCATGCTTGAGGCGGCCGCGTACATGAGCTTCATGCAGGGCGATCCCGAGGCCGCGTTCACCGGCCATCTGGGCCGGCTCGCGGCGGTTTCACCCGAGGGCGAGGTCACGCGCTGCCTCATGGACGCGCACGAGCACGGCCAGCATCCCGCATGGGTCATGGAACGGCGGCAGCTGCGCGAACGGCAGGCCGACGCCGCCGACGGCATGGCCGCCACCGCGCCGGACCGCCCGAGCCTTCGCC
>OFMC01002515.1_pt1 | contig 11534 bp, 9 predicted proteins | sample 1541271 | NCBI WGS metagenome assembly OFMC01 (sample SAMN04209252, study PRJEB22552) | human gut metagenome | biome: gut; material: feces | host: Homo sapiens | place: USA: Oklahoma | reverse complement strand
TTGATGAAAATAATAAATTAAAGTATGTAAATGCTTTGCAAAAAATGCTTAGCCTATTTGGTATGCAAGACAAGGAAAAGAGATGTATTAGGGCTGCTATTTTTCGTGTTTCTGTTGAAAATATAGAGAATCCGTATGTAAGCAAAAACCCAGAAATCTATAATGGGTTGTATTATGATATTAAAAAAAATTATATTAGTTATTTTTCACACTTATTTTCTTATGATGTTAAACATAAAATTAAATTGTTACTAATTGGAAGTAGAGTTTTAATTGGAGGGGAAAATTAATTTAACAAAGAATATGTTAAAAGATTTAAAAAGAAATGATTACGATTAGAGGATGTATTTTATTATATAGAATGGAAAAGGATAATGAGGTAAGGAAGAAAATGAATGATAATATTTTAAGAATAAAAAAATCATTGAAGAAAACCGCAAAGACATATAAGTATACAAGAAAAGAAAAGTATAATATTATGAAAAATCTAATAGATGAATTAGATTTGGAAGAACAAAAGATTTTAAAGTTTGAGTTGGAAAGGGATATAGAATCATTAAAAAGGGGAGTATGGGTTAAGGATTTGATAGTAGCTGGATTCTCTGGAATCAGTTTACTTTTAAGTGCAATCTCAGTATTTGTAAAATCAACAGAAAAATTTAATGGTAATCTTTTAAATATTGTCTGGGTTGTATGTATAATAGATGCTTTATATTTTGTTATTTTAGAGGGGTGGATACCCTATACAAGCAGAAGTTTATGTTTTACACAATGTGCGTTGCAGATACTGAGTGAATTGGACGGATTACAAGATGTTAATAAATAAAATTTTTAGTAAGGTATTGTAATTGATAATTAACGCTTGAGTTTATTAGATAGAAAATGAGGAAAATAATGGAAGATAGAAGCTATTTTATAGAGATGCCTCGAGATTTAACGTCATACGAATTCTATACTCATGTTTTGCCAATAAGAAATGAAATAGAGTATAAAGAAAGTGATATTATTTTAGATTTTTCTAGGACATTTAAGGTGGAACCACTTGTTATCCCAAATTTGTTGTGCTTTGGATATGAACTGGGTATTAGAAATGGTAATGTTCCGAAAATATATTTTCCAGATACATCATACTCTGGTGAGGTGAAAAATTATTTAAATGAAATAGGTTTTTTTCATTATGCAAACAAATATGGATTATTTGAATTTTGTAGTTCTCCATATAGTGGTCTGACCGGGAAAAAAATAGATCCGATTTGTGGTACACTATATTTTGATACTGAAAATACGGTAGATGAGATTAATAGAGGGGTAGAATTGTGTATTGCACCATTTGCCGATGAATATCTATACAAATTTGAATGTATTAGAAGTGATTTAGTTCAAACTTATTATGTGAATGATATTACTGAGTTTTTGAGTGAAATAATAATGAATTGTAAACAACATGCACACAGTTTTTCATTTACAACTTTACATGCAAAATATTCAGCTAAAAAAATATACATTTCAGTTTCAGATTTTGGATGTGGATTTTTAAACACAATAGCTTCTGATTTATATTGTAAGGATGAGGTTGAAGCTATTTTATGTGGTGTATACAAAAGAAAGTAAGGTATATGGGTTATATAATATTATAAGAAGAGTTTTAGAGTATAATGGCAAGGTCAGGATACATTCAAACTCTGAGCAGCTTATTTTCACACCAAAGATACTTACAAGTTTTCTTAAAAATGAATTACTTAAAAATGATAATTTTAAAAAATATAATATAAAAAGAAACGTTCCTTTTTCGGGAGTTCATATAGAGATAGAACTTCCATTGGAAAGGAGATAGGGTATGTTTGTTATTAATGAAAAAAATTATATAATTATTCCAATTGACTATAATGCTTTTTTTTATTCGGCAAAAGAAAATCCTAAAAAAATTAGATATTCAAAAGATTATGTGATTTCAGATAATTTGTTTAAAGAAATTTTTGAGTGTATAAATTCAAATCAAAATAAAGTCATAATTTTAGATATGAGAAATATTGTGTTTTATAATCCAAGAATGTTTGGCGATTTAGAGCCATATATAGACAAAATTGTATTCGTGAATGTTGGAAATGTTGGAAGTGTTAAGCAGCGTTTGGTAGAGGATTTAGAAGGTTTAGAGTGGGAAGGCGAATCTATCGGATTTGGAACTGGATTAAAAGTTTTTATGATGTCTAGTAATATTTGTGAATTGATTAATTCATATAGAAAAGACAAAATAATAGAAATTATTTTTGACCTTGTTGAGAATGAGAATAAACCAATTTTGTTAGAATCATCAGGATTATATGGAAATTATTATGTTAATATAAAAAAAATGTTTTTAAATGTTGATAATTTCTATTTTATTATGTTTTGTTTAGCTGAAATGGTTTATCCATATATTATAAGTAAAAGAATAAATGCATTTGTATCTTCAAGTAAAAATGGAGCAATCATTGCAAATATATTAGGCGGTTTGTTAGATGTAAAAGAAGTGCATTTGATCGGGGTAGGACCGAAATATTCTATGGAGCTTTGTGATTCGGTCAAATGTATACAGGAAGAAAGAAAGTATGCATATATATTTGATTTCATGTGTACAGGTACTGAATTAAAGATAGTTAGTGCTTTAATTAATTCGAAAAGAGGATATTTGGTATATTCAGCAGGAATAGCTAGATATAAGGAAAATATTAATTTTAATTTAATTAAAGATATGGATGTTATTGTTGATACAAAAGAATTAGGTATAAAATACAAGATTTTTGGAGAACCAGGGGACTTTGAAATAGAAAAAGAGGTAGTGAAATGAACGAAGAGTATAAACAGATTGAGTGCATTTCTAAAATGAAAAAAGAATATTTTGATAAGTTTTGTACTATTGTTGAAGGATATAGAGAAAAAATATCAGATAATTTGGTTATAGGTGACAGTGCATTTACATTACATGATTTTGATCATCATTGTTTTGATATATATAAAATTATCAGTGAAGTTTTATTTGATGAGGAATTGGTGTATTCAGAAAAATATGGTTTGAGTGAGAGAGAATTGTATATTATGAATTTAGCAGTACTTTTTCATGATATTGGAATGTCAAATGGACTCGATAGAGCAAGAGACAATCATTCGCTAAATTCGGCGGATTACATCGATCGGCAGTTTAAGGATTCACGAAGTGTATTAAGTCAAAATAGTGATTTAAGCGCAAATGAGATAAAAGCCCTAAAAGCAATTATAATAGCGCATAGTAATTTAAAAGATAGGTCAGTTCAGGAAAGTGATAATGGACTAAAATCACATAAACTTCAGGATTATAAGGCTAGATTGGGCATTATTAGGACAAGATTTCTTGCAGGTGTACTAAGACTTGCCGATGAACTAGATGTTTCTGTTGAAAGACTTGGAACAGGTGAACTTCAGCAAGAATTAGAAGAACAAGAGCAAAAGTACAATATAATAAAGAATAAACAAAATTGTTCAGAAATAGAAGAAAAACAAATGGAAGAATGGAAGGGATTTGAAAAGTCATTAGAGTTTTGGCATAAATTGCATCTTATCTCGTCTGTCGAAAGAAAAGAAGATGACGATAAACAAATAGTGTTGGTCGTAGATGATGATTATGTTCAACAGAAACTTGATGAAAGTCAAACAGAGACTTCAATTGCGAGACAGCTAGTAGAAATTTACAGTAAGATTAATAAGGAACTTAAAGAAGCGGTAGAAATATCATTTACGGGGAAAAAACTTGTCAATTATGTTCCAATAAGAGAAATTGTAATTACTACTGAAATTGAATCGTTGAATAAAGAGATTGATAAATCATTAAATGTGAGGAGTTTAGAACCTGTATCATTAGAAGATAAAGAAGATAAAAAAAAACTAATTTTGTAGAGAAAAATAATGATCCTATAATAATTGATACAAATTTAGAAAACGAAATTTCGATGGAAGTTAATAATAGGTCATTGATAAAAATAGGACATTTTTTATTAACAAAGGAATACTGTGCAAGAGACTGGATTGATACGTTGGAAGTGGTGGAAACAAAGGTTATTTTAAATAAAATTGTTAATGCTATTGTAAAACATATTAATAACAGTGGTTATGATGATTACATAATAGCTGGTGTTGACTTAGTAGGAACATTATTGGCATCTAGAATTGCATTTACGCTTCAAGCTCCTTTAACATATATTGTTCCTGAAAAAGAAAAAAATGTAAATGCGCATCAGGAAATCGACCTAGAGATTGAAAAAGATAAAAAAGTTATTTTAATTACCGATGCAATTGTAACATTCAATACTGTAAAATCAGCAATCGAGAAAAACAAGTTGGAAAATTCGGTTATATGTATTTATACGATGTTTTATAGAGAATCAGATTATCAAGGATGTGCAGAATATGTTGATAAGACTTTTAGTATTAATAATGCTTTTAGAATAGAGCTTTTTAGGAAGGAAAAGTGCACTTACAATAAAACAAAATGTATAGCATCTAATAGAAGATTGAGAGAAGGAGAGGATAGTACAGATGAGAGTGATAGAACCCAATTTTGAAATCATGGACAAGATAAAAGGTGAAGATATTCTTAGAAAAATAGAGTTGTGTGGAAGGGTTTGCTATAAGAGTGAAAATTCGATAACAAGTGAATCAGCACGAAAATTTGTTAAAAATATTATAAAAAGTGGACATGAATCAGTTCTTGAACATGAAAAAATTACTGTAAGAATTATATGTGACAGAGGTGTTACTCATGAGATAGTTCGTCACAGAATAGCAAGCTATAGTCAAGAAAGTACAAGATATTGTAATTATAGTAAAGATAAATTTGATGGGGAACTTACATTTATCAAACCTTGTTTTTGGGATGAGGATGATGAAAACTATCGCTTGTGGAAGGAAGCAATGAAACAGGTCGAGCAAACATATATGAAATTGATTTTGTGCGGTGCGAGTGCGCAGGAGGCAAGAAGTGTTTTGCCCAATAGTCTTAAAACAGAAATTGTTGTTACAATGAACTTAAGAGAATGGAGACATTTCTTCAGATTGAGAACATCTGATAAAGCGCATCCACAGATGAGAGAGATTGCAAAACCTATTTTAAATGAGTTTAGTAGATTAATCCCTGTAGTATTTGATGATATAGAATAATGAAATTATTTTAGATTGTCGTTTATAAAGAGAGTAAGTAAATAGGAATTTATAGTAATATGTTAAAAGATAAATGTAATTTAATTAGTGTAATCATACCAGTATATAAAGTTGAAAAATACCTTGATAAGTGTATACAAAGTGTAATTAATCAGACATATTCAAATCTAGAAATTATTTTGGTGGATGATGGTTCTCCGGATAATTGTCCACAGTTGTGTGATGATTGGGCGAATAAAGATGAACGAATTAAGGTAATTCATAAAAAAAATGGCGGATTATCTGATGCACGCAATGCAGGTTTGGATATAGCTACAGGAGAATATATAGCATTTGTTGACAGTGATGATTATATAGAATCTGATATGTATGAGTGTCTTCTAGATAAAATAATTAAAACTCAATCGCAAATGGCAATATGTAATTTTGAGTATGTTGATACTGATGGCAATATAACAACTTTAAATACCATGGGACAAGATTGTTGTTTTTCTTCTAGACAAATTCTTGCAGATTGGTGCGGAAATGACTTAGTATATTATGTTGTGGTTTGGAATAAGTTATATTCAAGAAAATGTTGGGAGAATATAAGATTTCCGGTAGGAAAGATACATGAAGATAATTTTGTAATGTACAAATTATTTTTCACATGCAATCGTATTGTTTGTTCAAAAACTAAGAAATATAACTATGTACAACGAAACAACAGTATTATGTCTGCAAAAATAAGCCCTAAAAGATTTAACTCAGTAGAAGCATTTTGTGAAACATTTAGATTTTATCAGGAAAATGGATTATCTGATATAAACTGCGATGTTGTAAAGCGATTAGGACAGCATTTTTTTGATTTAAATGGACGAATTAATTTATTTATATGTACAAATGAGGAAAGACAATATATAAAGAATACGAAAAAACGGTTTTATGATGTCTATTTTGTTGAAGCACGGCAAAACAGTATTAAGAATTTTATTAAGTATTATTTTCCTAATTTGTTAAGAGCTATACGAAAAATTGTAAGGTATAGTAAATTTACAGTGACATTACTCAAATATTGTTTAATGTTTGAAAAGAAAGCAGTTCTTATTGATACACCGACTCATGGAAATTTAGGAGACCATGCTATTGTTTTAACACAAAAACAGCTATTAGTTAAAAATAAAGTTTCTACACATGAATTAAGTGCATCTGCAATTGATTATAAGGAATATTTATTTGCAAAATTGACTCCTAAGAATAAATGTATAATTATTCCGGGAGGAGGATTTTTAGGAACTTTATGGCCAAATGAAGAGGAAAGGGTAAGAAGAATTATCAATTGTTTTAAAGATAACAAAATAATTATTTTTCCTCAGACTGTATCATATGATTTAACTTCTGAATCAGGAAGAAAGTATTTAAAGCAAGCGCAGAAAATTTATTCAGCGCATTCTAATTTGACTTTTTTTGTTCGCGAAAAGCAAAGTTACGAGATTATGCAGAAGTATTTTCCGTCTGTAGAGACAGTTTTGGTTCCGGATATTGTAACATTATTAGATATGGATATTGCTGGACAAAATAGAAAAGATATTCTTTTTTGCATGAGATCTGACTTGGAAAAAAATGTAACAGATGAACAATTAGCTGAAATACAGCAGATATTGAAAATACATTATCCTAATGAGCAAATGAACAAAATAGATACGGTAGTTCCATATATGGTATCTGAAGGAATGAGGAAAAAAGAGGTTAAAAATAAGCTTGAACAGTTTAAAAAGGCAAAGCTTATCATAACAGATAGATTACATGGAATGATATTTGCAACAATAACAGCAACACCATGCATTGCATTTGGAAATAGTAATGGTAAGGTGAAAAACGTGTATGGTTGGCTTAAGCATAATGAATATATAAAGTATGTTAATGATATAGATGAATTCAAATCTATAGTTGAAACATTAGATATTGAAAGAAAATTCTATTATGATAAAACTATTTTATATGATGATTTTGAGCCACTTTTAAACATTATTAAAGAGATAAACTAGGAGGCAACTTAGATTGTATACGAATAAAGTTAAAAAAATTATTTTTTTTAGAATTCCATTAAGTATATGTAATTTTCGATGTCATTATTGTTATTTGGCACAGAGGGATGAACATTATCAGGGGATACAGCCTGTAATGAAATATTCTCCAGAACAGGTAGCTTTAGCGTGTTCACCAAAAAGACTTGGAGGATTGGCATATTTCAACTTTTGTGCAGATGGAGAAACCATGCTGTTAAAAGATTTAGATTTATATGTTAAAGAATTAGTTAAGCAAGGACATTTTGTTGAGATTATCACAAACATGACGATCACAAATATGGTAGACAAGTTTATGGAATGGCCCAGAGAAATGCTTGAGCATGTTGAATTTAAATGTTCGTTTCATTATTTGGAGTTAAAGAAAAAGAAATTACTCGAGGTTTTTGCAAAAAATGCAAATCAGCTTTGGGGTAAAGGAGCTTCAATTAATATAGAAGTTACACCTAGTGATGAGCTTATTCCATATATTGAGGAATTAAAAAATTTTTCGTATAGTAATTTTGGAGCATTGCCACATATAACTATTGCAAGGAATGATTCTACAAAGAACATAGATTATTTAACTAATTTGAGTGATAAAGAGTACTCAAAAACATGGTCACAATTTGATTCTTCTTTTTGGAAATTTAAAAGAAGCATATTTGGTAAAAAACAAGAAAAGTTTTGTTATGCAGGAGCGTGGTCAGCATACATAGACTTATCTACGGGTATGGCTAATCAGTGTTATTGTGGAAAATCTCTTGGTAATGTATTTGAAAATCCTGAAAGGCCATTTCCTGAGAAACCAGTAGGTTGTTGTTCTATTCCGCACTGTTATAATGGACATGCTTTTTTAACATGGGGATTAATTCCTGATTTAGATACTCCAACTTATGCAGAGGTAAGAAATAGAACAACTCAAAACGGAGAATGGTTGAATGTTACACTCAAGGATTTCTTTAGTTCAAAATTATGTCAGTCAAATAGGCTGTATAGTGAACAAGAAAAGAAAAAGTGGATTTTAGCTCAAAAAAGTAATTTCATATCGAAATCAATAATATATAAGATTAAACATGTTGGCAAGGTAATATTAAGAAAGAAATAAAAAGTAAAAAGATGGAAAAAAGAACTAAAATTGTTTATGTCAATTCTATAGTGGCTTTAGGAAGCCAAATATGTCAGGTGCTTATAGGTTTTATTACACGAAAATTATTTATTGATTATTTAGGTGTTGAATATTTAGGCTATAATTCGGTATTTGCTAATATACTTCAAATGTTGAATCTTGCAGATTTAGGAATTGGTGTTGCCATTACAAGCTATTTATATAAACCATTGTCAGAGAATAATAAGAAGAAAATTACAGCAATAATGTATATATATAAGAAGCTGTATTCAATAATAGGATTTATAGTCCTCGGAGTTGGTTTAGTTGTATCGTTTTTTTTAAAAACGTTGATTCCTGATGCAAACTGTGGGATATGGTATTTAAGATTACTTTTTTACATAAATTTAGTTGGTACGGTTTCAACATATTTTCTGGCATATAAACGTACACTGTTGATTGCAGATCAAAAATCATATTTGACAAATATTGTTGATACAGTGACATATTTTGTGTTTTCTTTAATTCAATTGATTTTATTGATTATAGTTCCAAATTATATTATATATTTGAGTATTGGTATAGCTAAAAATATTATTTCAAATATAATCATTTCACTTAAGGTTAATAAAGAATATAAATACATCAATAATAAACCAGATACAAATACTGTTACGGAATATAAACCACAGATTTTTCAATATGTTAAGGATGTTTTTATTTCTAGAATTGGAGCTGTTGTTTATTACAGTACAGATAATATAATTATTTCTGCACTGAAAGGTTCTTTATTAACAGGATATTTGTCTAATTATACATTAATTACTGGTCAGCTTAACACGGTTGTTACTCAGGTATTGAGTTCTTTACAGGCAACATTTGGCAACTATATTAGTACTACAAAAGATAAAGATGATAGATTGAAAATGACAGATAATTATTTTTGTGTGAATTTTTGCATAGGTAATTTTTGTATGATATGCTTTTCACTTCTTGCACAACCATTTATAAAATTGTTTTTTGGTGAGAGAATGCTCTTATCATTTTCAACTGCGTTATGGCTTGGAATTAATCTTATGTTGACTTTTTTAATACAGTTGCCATCACAGGTGTTTGTGATTTACAAATTATTCAGGTATGATAGACCAATTATAATAACTTCAGCAGTGTTAAATATAGTTATGTCAATCGCACTGGTAAATAAATTAGGAATAAATGGTGTTCTAATTGGTACATTTATTACATCATTAATATACTTGTTTTCAAGGTTTTATATTATTGCTAGATATGTATACAAGATTAAATATAATTATTATGTAAAAAAGGTCCTGTATTATGCAATTATTTCTTGTTTTACATTTATAGTTTCATATTTAGTATCAGAAAATATAAAAGAGGGTGAAATTATATGGTTTATAATTAAAACTATTTTAGTTGTTTTATTAGCACTATTTTTAACGTCATTATTTTTATCATTTAGTAGAGAATTTGAATTCTTGAAGAACAAACTATTACCAGCTAATGTTAGAAAGTTTGTTAATAAATATACTATAGGAATTGGTTCTGTTTTAGTTATGGGAATATCGATATCATTAAGTATATTATGTATTTAGGAGTAATTACAAGTTATGATATATGAATTAGTGTTTGAAAAGGCTGTACACATTAAACATTTATAGGAAAAAGAAAATGGATTAGAAAAGTAAAAGATATTCAGTATGTTTTATAACACATTAATATCCTTTACGGAAGGGTGAGTAAGAAATATGAAAAAATTTAATAAGAAAAAATATATTGTTATGTTGGCGGTATTATTCACGTTGTTGGTTCATTGTAATGTTAATGCGGAAATTTATACACCATTACCTTGTGTAATAAAGGAACAACCTGTAAACATATTGGGAAATATAGGCGATACAGTAAATTTTACTGTAGATGCAACTAATGTAAAGATATATAAATGGGAATATTGCAGTGCAGGACAGAGTACATGGCAAGAACTGGGACAGAGTTTTCCAGGATACAATAGCGATACATTAACAATATCATTAACAAATAACTATAGATTAACAAATAGTTATAGATGTAAATTAGTCGGAACAGATGGTAATGTTAAATATACAGATATTGTGAAGATAGAAAAAGCTAAACCAGTAACGATAACAAGCCAGCCGGTAAGTACAGTGGGAAAAATAGGAGATACAGTAAAATTTACGGTAAAGGCATCATCTGTAAAAAGTTACAGATGGGAGTATTGCGGTGCAGGACAGAGTACATGGCAAGAACTGGGACAGAGTTTTCCGGGATATGATAGTGATACATTGACAATATCATTAACAAATAACTATAGATTAACAAATAGTTATAGATGTAAATTAGTCGGAACAGATGGTAATGTTAAATATACAGATATTGTGAAGATAGAAAAAGCTAAACCAGTAACGATAACAAGCCAGCCGGTAAGTACAGTGGGAAAAATAGGAGATACAGTAAAATTTACGGTAAAGGCATCATCTGTAAAAAGTTACAGATGGGAGTATTGCGGTGCAGGACAGAGTACATGGCAAGAACTGGGACAGAGTTTTCCGGGATATGATAGTGATACATTGACAATATCATTAACAAATAACTATAGATTAACTAATAAATATAGATGCAAATTGATAGGATATGATGGCAAAATTCTTTATTCTTCTAGTTGTGGAATATATAAAATTGATATGGAAGAGTTGGAGACACCTATTATGTAAAATTCCTGAAAAATCCCGAAGCAGATTCCTTCATGTGGTTGTTCTGTTTAGGTGAAGATGGACTGCCGCCTATCGTCCTTTACCATTACACTGAAACATGACACAGTGGGGTCAGGCACCATTAAATTCAGAGGGAAGGGTAGGTATGAAATTTCGCTGTAAGATAACTGGAGAAGATGGAAATACAGTGTATACAAATGTAGTAACTGCAGAAAAAAAGAATGAAATTATAATAAAAAATCAACCACAGGATGTTAAAGGAGAAATAGGAGAAAAATTAACACTAGATGTACAAGCCGATGGGGTAACATCATACCAGTGGCAGTATAGTACAGATGGAAAGAATTTCTATGCATGGAGTTGGGTTGCAGGATATGACAAAGCTCGTATGCAATTTGAACTTACAGAGTAAACGTCAAACCACGCGCCTTGGATAATTAGCATTTTTGTGAGACACTCTAT
>OFMC01002513.1_pt1 | contig 11540 bp, 10 predicted proteins | sample 1541271 | NCBI WGS metagenome assembly OFMC01 (sample SAMN04209252, study PRJEB22552) | human gut metagenome | biome: gut; material: feces | host: Homo sapiens | place: USA: Oklahoma | reverse complement strand
TCGTGTTCAAGACCATTTCCGACCAGTTCGGCAAGTACTCCTTCATCAAGGTGCTCTCCGGCAAGGTCACGTCCGATCTGTCTCTGCGCGACGTGCGCATGAGCAGCACCGATAAGCTCGGCCGTATGTACACCATGTGCGGCAAGAAGAACACCGAGGTCAAGGAAGCCTGCTGCGGCGACATCGTGGCCATCGGCAAGATGGAGTGGAAGACCGGCGACACCGTCTGCGACCCGAAGCACGAAGTCGAGCTGCCCGCCATCGAGCTGGCAGAGCCCTGCTACTCCATGGCCATCAGCCCCAAGACCAAGGGTCAGGACGACAAGGTCGCTTCCGGCCTCGCCCGCCTGAACGAGGAGGACATCTCCTTCACGCTCGTCAACAACGCCGAGACCCACCAGATGGTCATCTCCGGCGCCGGCGACATTCAGGTCGACGTCCTGTGCGCCAAGCTCAAGAGCCGCTTCGGCGTCGAGACCGAGCTCAAGCCCGCCCGCGTCGCTTACCGTGAGAAGATCAAGGGCAAGGTCGAGGCCCACGGCCGCCACAAGAAACAGTCCGGCGGCAGCGGCCAGTTCGGCGACGTCTGGATCCGCTTTGAGCCTCAGGACGAGTCCGATGACATGATCTTTGAAGAAGAAGTCTTTGGCGGCAGCGTGCCGAAAAACTTCTTCCCGTCCGTCGAAAAGGGCCTGCGCAACGCCGTGCAGAAGGGCGTGCTCGCCGGCTACCCGCTCGTCGGCCTGAAGGCCGTGCTGTACGACGGCTCCTACCACCCGGTCGACTCCAACGATATGGCGTTCCAGACGGCTGCCCGCCTGGCCTATCAGGACGGCATTCCGAAGGCGAAGCCGACCATTCTTGAGCCGATCGGCCTGCTGAAAGTCACCATCCCGGACGCCAATCTGGGCGACATCATGTCCGACATCTCCTCCAAGCGCCGCGGCACCGTGCTCGGCATGACGGCGGAGGACGGCATGCAGACCGTCGAGGCGGAAGTCCCGATGGCCGAGATGGGCTCCTACACGATCGACCTGCGCTCCATGACGCAGGGCCGCGGCTCCTTCTCGTGCAAGTTCGTGCGCTATGAGGAAGCTCCCGGCAACGTCCAGCAGAAGGTCATCGAGGAAGCCAAGAAAGAACAGGAAGCGTAACTGTAACTGCAAAAGAAGCCCTTCATCGGGCTTCTTTTGTCTATCCGGAAGCGAGGGATCCCGATGAAAAACACGAACAAAAACATGATGTACACCTTCTGGTCAGGCGCTATTTTGCTGTGTCTGGCGCTGGTGGCCGTCGTGCTGGTGTTTACCAACGCCGTTGGCAATACCGGCTCGCCGAAGGCGGAAGCCACGCCGGCCGTCACCGAAACGCCGACGCCGACGCCGCAGGCAAATCCGATCTCGCCCATCCAGTCGTCCGCCGCGCTCGCGCAGACGGAGGACAAGGGCAGCACCTATGTCGACCAGATCTATTTCCTGGGCGACAAGTCGCTGAAGGTGCTGCAGTCGGAGTCGATGCTCACCGGCAAGGACGCCGCCAAGCAGGTCTGGATACCAGACACCGGTTCTCTGCCCGCCTCCTCGCTCGACACGGCGAAGTACAAATCCCCCGTGACCGGCAACAATGTGCCCGCGGATGAGATCTGCGAGGTCAACAAGCCCGCCTATCTCGTCATCTGCCCGAGCGCGGACAACATTTCCATGACGAATGAGGAGCAGATCAAATCCGTCTACACCACGCTCATCAACGCCGTCAAGGCCAAGAGCCCGGACACGAAGATCATCTGCTGCTCGCTGACGCCGATCGCGTCGAACTACCAGTACGAGGACATCACGAACGAGCTCATCCAGAAGGTCAACGGCTGGATCGCCGCGGCCGCGGAGAGCAACAGCGTGAAGTATCTCGACATGGCCAGCGGCCTCGTCGGGGACGACGGATTCCTGCCGCAGACCTATCAGGACGGTGACGGCATGCACCTGAACGCCGAGGGCATGAAGGTGTGGCTGGAGTACCTGCGCACACACGCCTACCCGTAACCGATGCATAGAAAGATCCCGGAGCGACTGCTCCGGGATTTTCCGATATCAAAAAAGCCTCGCAGAGTTTCGCCGCCGCAGCGGCGAAAGAAAGTCCAATCATTTTCTCCGGCGACATGCGCGGCGGGGAAAATACTTCTCAGGCTGCAAGTGTGGAATTTGTGCGCCGGCGGCGCACAAATTATGCGCGCAGCAGACTGCAGTCCCTTTGTCAAAAAGTATTACTTTTTGACAGTCTCAAGAGAGCTTGTCACAAGACGTGACAAGCTCTCTTTTTTTGCGCCCTGCGCTCAGGCCGGGCACGATTTCCGGTAGATTATCGTCGGGTGCAGCGAGATCTCCTGCGGATAGCTCGCCCGCCCGGTCGCAATGTCCATGCCGAGGCGCATGGCCATGTAGCACAGGTCGCCAAACTTCAGATCCACCACGGTGATCGGCGGGTTGCTGTAGGCGAGCAGATCATCGTCGCTCGAGCTGGTGGTGAGAATCTCCACGTCCTTGCCGACGACGATGTTCTCCTCCGACAGGGCGGTGGTGAGGCCGAGCGCCGTCATGTCATACGTGCAGCAGATGACCTTCTTGAGCCGGTTGCTGCGCACGAGCGCCTTGCCAAGCTCATAGCCGGCGCGGATGCTCGTGTCGGCGCTGATGGTGCTGTGCTCAAGATTTACGCCGTGCTGCAGGCAGTAGTCGGAAAAGGCGCTGCTGCGCCACGACGTGCCGAACAGGGTCGGCGACGAGACGAGCAGGATGCTGTCCCCGCCGCGCTTGAGGGCGTGCTCTGCGGCGAGACGGCCGGACTCAAGCTGGTCGAAGCCGACGTAGGAGTAATTCGGCAGCGTGCGGTTGAGCAGGATGACCGGCACGAGCGTCTGCTTTTCGGCGAGGTTTGCCAGGTCTGTTCCGCCGGGGGAGATGACGACGGCGGAAGTACCCTTGCGCTCGGCCCACAGCTCCCGCTGGAGGTGGAGCTGGTTTTGCGTGTACGGCCGCAGGAGGATGTCGATGTTTGAGGTCTCGGCGTCGACGATGCGGTTGAATGCCTCGAGAAACGACGGCAGGAGCATCTTGAGCCCCGAGAGCGGGAAATAGACCGTGACGCGGTACTTGAGCACCGCCTTGTTGCGCCCCTTATATTCGTAGTCGAGGCTCTCCGCCGCTTTTCGAATCTCCTGCTGCGTCTGCTCGGTGATGCGCTTTTCCGTGCCGCGGCCGGACAGAACATAGGAGACGGTCGCTGTGGAGACGCCGCAGATGTCCGCGATGTCTTTGAGTGTAGCCATAACGGGAAACTTCCTTTGTGTCATAATGGTTGCGCGGGTGAACCGCTGCTGCTTAACATTATACTAAACAGGCGTTAAAAAAGCAATACCTGCTTAACTTATTTTAAATTAATTTTGCTTATCTTTAAATAATTTAAGCAGAGATGTGTCGAAATGCTATAGAATTCCGGCCGTTAAATGGGCGAAATGATGATATTTTCGCGTTTTCGCAATTTCAGATTGACAAATTTCAAGGAAAGTGCAAAATATAAGTAACGATTGACAAGGTTTTGTCTCAGGTTATTAAGCTTACTTGTTAAGCAAAATGATGTCACGGTAACACAAGGTAGTCACGAAATAAAAACGGAATGTCAGGAGGAATCTATCATGGCAAACAAGATCAATGTTCTGGAATGCGGCCCGCGCGACGGTTGGCAGAATCTTAAGCAGATGCTGACCTTTGAGCAGAAGCTCGACTTGATCGACAGACTGTTCGACGCCGGTGTGACGCAGATGGAGGTCACGTCCTTCGTCAGCCCCAAGGCGATCCCGCAGATGGCGGACGCGGCGGATCTGGCCAAAGCCTGCATCGAGAAGTATCCGAACGCGGTGCTGTATGCGCTCGCGCCGAACTTCCGCGGCGTGGAAAACGCCTTCAACGCCGGCATCCGCAACATCTCTTACGTGATCTCGGTCAGCGAGAGCCACAACAAGGCCAACATCCGCAGAACGCATGAGGAGTCTCTGGAAGAGCTGCAGAAGATCATGGACACCTACCCGCAGATGAACATCTGCGTGGCGCTGGCAACGTCGTTCGGCTGCCCGTTTGAGGGCATCCCGCCGATCCAGAAGGTGGTCGACTTCACCAAGCGCGTCTACGACATGGGCATCCGCTCCATCTGCCTGGCCGACACGATCGGCATCGCCGACCCGCGTCAGGTGCGTGATACGATCCACGCCGTGACCGAGGTCATGCCCGACTGCGAGTTCCAGATCCACATCCACGACACCCGCGGCATGGGTCAGGCCAACACGCTCGCCGCCATCGAGTGCGGCATCAAGACGGTGCAGTCCACGCTCGGCGGCCTCGGCGGCTGCCCGTTCGCACCGGGCGCCTCCGGCAACACCGCCACGGAGGATCTCGTGTACATGCTCCAGCGCATGGGCTACGACACCGGCATCGACTTCGAAAAGCTGCTGGCTGCCGCGAAGTATCAGAAGAGCTTCATCGACGGCATCTACAGCGGCCATCAGCAGAACATCAACACTAAGACCCCGCCCTGCTGCTGAGAGCGGCACGCATCCACAAATCTGAACCATATTAGAGAGGGAATCATTTATGGAAACTGCATTTGACATTATCTCGTTGGTGCTGTTCATCGTCGTGATCCTGCTGGCTTTCTTCCGCAAGGTCAACGTCGGTGTTGTGGCAGTCACATTCGGCGTTATCATGGTGCGTATCTTCGGCCTGACCGATAAAGATCTGATCGGCGGCTTCAGCACCTCAATGTTTACCACGCTCGTCGGCATCACGCTGCTGTTCGCGGCCATCACGCAGACCGGCGCGCTGGATCTGCTGGCCAGAAAGATCATCGCGCTGGCCGGAAACAAGATGTGGGTCCTGCCCATCATGGTCTACATTGCCGGCTTCGTCATTGCCGGTGTCGGCCCCGGCGCTGTGCCTGCGCTGGCGATCATCCCCGCACTCGCGGCGATCATCGCCGTGGAGGTCGGCTTCAACCCGCTGATGCTCGTCCTGATCGGCGAGCAGGGCCTGATGGCCGGACGTATGACGCCCATCACGCCTGAGGCTGCCATCATCACCGGCGCCGCAGCCGAGGCCAACATTGCAAACGTTATGCCCACCATTCTGGTCTGCCAGACGCTCGTGACGATCGTGTCCTCGCTCGTGTTCTGGTTCATCTTCAAGGGCCACAAGGTCAAGCAGCCGCTCAACCCGATCGAGCGCGGCACGCTTGAGAAGTTCAACGCCAAGCAGATCATCTCTCTGCTGAGCATCGTGCTCATGCTCGTGCTGCTGATCTTCGTCAAGGTCAACATCGGCGTCGCCGCCTTCGCGGTTGCCGGCCTGCTGTTCCTGTTCGGCGTTGCCGACGACGGCAAGGCGCTCAAGTCCCTGCCCTGGGGCACCATCGTGATGGTCCTTGCGGTCGGCTCTCTGCTCAACATCGTCAACAAGATGGGCGGCATCGATCTGATGAGCAACGCGCTCGCCAAGATCATGACCAAGGGCACTGCGACTCCGTTCATGGGCATCTCCGCTGCACTGCTGAGCCTTGTCAGCTCCGCGCTCGGCGTGGTGTACCCGACGATGATGCCGATGTGCGCAGACATCGCTGCCCAGGTCGGCGGCGTGAACCCGGTCGCGCTGATGGCGGCTGTCGGCGCCGGCGGCTCTCTGTCCGGCATCTCCCCGCTGTCCACCGGCGGCGCGCTGGCTATGGCGGCGCTCGCGACTGCGCTCCCCAACCGCACCAAGGAGGACGAGAACAAGACGTTCGTGCAGCTGTTCATCTACGCCGGCCTTGCGATCCTGATCCTGATCGTGCTCTGCTCGACCATCTACGTCCCGCTGGCAAACCTGCTGCATGGCGCCTGATCCCCGGAAACGTTTGACTGCAATCTGATTATCTGATAAAGGAGATATTTCCATGGAAAAAGCATTGAGCAATATTACCGTTCTGGACCTGACCCGCGTTCTGGCCGGTCCGTACTGCACGATGATGCTGGCCGACTACGGCGCCAACGTCATCAAGATCGAGATGCCGGGCAAGGGCGACGATACCCGCGCCATGGGCCCGAAGAAGAACGACTACAGCATGTACTATGCCTACGTCAACCGCGGCAAGAAGGGCATCACCCTGAACCTGAAGTCCGAGGAGGGCAAAAAGCTCTTCCTCGAGATGGTCAAGAAGGCTGACGTCGTCGTCGAGAACTACCGCCCCGGCGTCATGGACAAGCTGGGCGTCGGCTATGACGTGCTCAAGGAGGTCAATGACCAGATCATCTACGCCGCCGTCTCCGGCTTCGGCTGCTACGGCCCGAAGCACCAGCGCCCCGGCTATGACATCATCGCGCAGGCCACCTCCGGCCTCATGAGCATCACCGGCGAGGCCGGCGGTCAGCCGCTGCGTGTCGGCAATGCCATGGGCGACGTGCTCGGCGGCATGAACCTCACCATCGGCATCCTCATGGCGCTCAACGCCCGCACCGTCACCGGCCGCGGCCAGCGCGTGGACGTCGCGCTCGTTGACTCCGTCGTCTCCAGCCTTGAGGTCGGCTGGCAGCGCTTCTTCGCCTCCGGCAAGCAGCCCGAGCTGATCGGCAACCGCTACGCCTCCGCCTTCCCGTATGACTCCTTCCAGGCCAGCGACGGACGCTTCGTCATCGGCTGCGGCAACGACAAGCTCTTCACGCTCCTGTGCACCAAGGCGCTCGACCGTGCCGACCTGCTCGAGGATCCGCGCTTTGACACCAACATCCACCGCTGCGAGAACTACGCCGCGCTCAAGCCCGAGATCGAGAAGTGGAGTTCCCAGCACACCATCGCCGATTGCGTGGCCATCATCGATGCGGCCGGTGTCCCGGTTGCGCCGATCAATATGCTTGCCGACGTCGTCAACGATGACCACATCGCCAACGCCCGTGAGATGTTCGTGCACCTGCAGCACCCGGTCATCGGCGACATGATCGTCCCCGGCAACCCGGTCAAGCTCATGGATACCAAGCCGGAGATCACCAAGTGCGCGCCCGACCTCGGTCAGGACAACAAGGAGATCTACGAGGGTGTGCTCGGCCTGTCCGACGCAGACCTTGCCAGACTGAAAGAAGAAAAAGTGATCTGAGTTTTTCGCTTTCGTTTCTCTCCCCCCATAACTCCCTTCAAACATCCCCTCAAATCCTTTTTCTTTTCTCTCATAAAAAACGCTCATGGCTTTTGCCATGAGCGTTTTTCAAACTGTCAAAAAAGGATTCCTTTTCGACAAAGGGGTTTGCAGGCCGGCAAAAGGCTTTCCGCCGCTTATGCGGGGATGCGCCGGTACAGCCGCGCGCGCAGCAGCGTCGCCAGCGCGAGCTTGATCGCGTCCGGCAGCAGAAACGGCAGTACGCACTTTGCCAGCACCACGCCGAGCGTGATCGCGCCCGTGCGGGTGTAGACGATGAGAAACCACGCCGTGCCGAATGCGTAGCACACGAGCAGCCCCACGGCTGCCGACAGCACGAACACCCACTGCCCGAGTCCCCAGCGCGCCTGCGCGAGGGTGATGATGAGCGCCAGCAGGATGAAGCCGACGAGGTATCCGCCGGTCGTGCCGATCAGGGACGCGAACCCGCCGCGAAAGCCCGCAAATACCGGCGCACCCACCGCGCCCAGCAGCAGATACACCAGCACGCTCACCGTGCCGCGCTTGCCGCCGAGCAGCCCGCACACGGCGAAGATCGCAAAGGTCTGCAGCGTGAACGGCACGTCCGCCGGGATGCTGATCCATGCGCACACGGCGATGAGCGCCGCGCCGATCGCGCAAAAGCAAAGGTCTCTTGTGGAAAATTTCATAGTGTTGCCTCCGATTGTAAAGTAAAGCGTGAACGAACTTGACAATCGGACGATAGCACACACGCGCTCGATTGTCAACCAAAAGTGAAAATATCTTTACAATCCGTGCGCCGTGGTCTACACTATAGGCAAAGAAACCGCACGACAAGGGGTGTGATCGGATGCTGCGGGATGATGTTTTGCTCCTGCTCACGGAGGCGGAGGGCTATGTATCCGGCGAGGAGATGCGCGAAAAGCTGGGCGTGACGCGCGCGGCGGTCAGTCAGGCGGTGCGCGCTTTGCGCGCCGCGGGCTATGACATTGACGCCGTCACGAACCGGGGCTACTGTCTGCGCGCGCGGCCGGATACGCTCACGGCCGGGGACGTGCTGCCGTATCTGCCGGAGGCGCGGCGGGCGCGGGTGCAGTGCTTTGCGCAGATCGACTCCACCAACAGCTACCTCAAGGCGGAGGCCATGGCCGGTGCGCCGGACGGCCTGTGCGCCATTGCCGACCGGCAGACGGCGGGGCGCGGCCGCGCGGGGCGGTCGTTTCGCTCGGACGCGGGGCAGGGGGTCTACCTGTCAATGCTCCTGCGGCCGGATTGCGCGCCGACGGCGGCCATGACTGTGACGGCGCACGTCGCGGTGGCCATCTGCCGCGCGCTCGAGCGCTGCGGCGTGCAGCCGGGCATCAAGTGGACCAACGACCTTGTCCTCGGCACGAAAAAGATCTGCGGCATCCTCACGGAGCTCACCGTCGAGGCCGAGTCCGGCACGGTCGACTCCATCGTGGCCGGCATCGGCGTGAACGTGCGCCAGCGGCCGGAGGATTTCCCCGAGGAGCTGCGTGCCATCGCGGGCTCGGTGTATTCCGAGACCGGGCTCGAGCTCTCCCGCGCGCGCCTGGCCGCCGAGATGGTGCGTGCGCTCGATGAGATGTATCTCGACTGGCAGCGCGATCCGCGCGCATATCTCAGCGACTACCGTGCGCGCTGTGTCACGGTGGGGCGTCCCGTGCGCGTCGTGCGCGGTGAAGATGTCCGCACCGGCTTTGCCGAGGCGGTGGACGATGATTTTGCGCTCGTCGTCCGCTGGGAGGACGGCACGCGCGAGACCGTCACCGGCGGGGACGTGTCCGTGCGCGGGCTGTTCGGCTATCTGGACTGAATACAAAAGCAGCGGCTGCATCGCTTGGATGCAGCCGCTGCTTTTCTGCGCGGGTTTCAGTAGGCGCTGATGGGCAGAGAATCGTCGTCCTGCCCCTTTTCGACCGAGCGGATGACGATGTCGTAGCCGACGTTCTCATTGACCTGCACGTGCACGGTCTCGCCCGCGCGATGCCCCATCACGGCCTTGCCCACGGGGGATTCCTTGCTGATGAGCCCCTCGAGTGCGTTTTGCCGCAGCGTCGTCACGAGGCGGATGGTCTGCTCCTCGTCGTCGTCTGGAATATAAATGACCACCGAATCGAACAGCCCCACCGTGTCGCCGGTCGAGTGGTCGGTGATGACCTTTGCCGTGTCGACCATGCGCTGCAGGTAGCGGATGCGGCTGTCGTTGCGGTTTTTCTCGCGCTTGGCGGCCTTGTATTCAAAGTTCTCGCTCAGGTCGCCGAAGCCGCGCGCCACCTTGACCTCCTCGATCAGCTTCGGCCGCAGCTCCCGTGTGCGGTAGTCGATCTCGTCTTTCATCTTCTGAATGTCGACTTCCGTCAGTTCGTCATACATGAAAAACACCTCGATTTCTCAGGCGTCCATCTTATCACATTCCGTGTCGGAAGAAAAGGCTTTGCGGTCGTTTTCCACGAGCTGCCTGCGAAAGATCGCGCGGAACACCCCGCGCGTAGCCGGCCCTGCGGCAAAGATCTGCCACAGCAGCGCCCACGGCAGGTTGCGGTAGAGCGTGGCGAGAAAGCGCGCGAAAAACTCCGCGTCAATGCCCGTGAACAGCGCCGTTGCGATCAGGCTCATCGACGGGCACATAACCATGACCGTACAGCCGGACACGGCCAGCGTCACGAGCAGCGGGTTGTCGCGCCCCGGCCGGACGAATTTGTGCGCGATGTGCTGCCCCGCGCGGCTGCCATAGAGCATGGAGACGACAAAGACGATCGCGCCCATGAACGCGGTCTCCTTCAGCGCGGGCAGAAAGACCGCGTTGGACATCGCGCCGAGCTTGTGCGCGACGTTGGCGCCCTCCATCCCCAGCGCCATGAAATACGACATCAGCAGTCCGAAGACCGCACCCTGTGTTTTTGTCTGCGGCATATTGCAGACCTCCTTTTTTGATGTGCGGCTGCTTTGCGCCGGGCAAACAAAAAAGCGCACAGCGTCCGGTGTCCGGATGCTGCACGCTTTGCGTTCCTGTTGTGTCAGTGCTACACGAGCCAGCTTCTTTTTTAGCAGATCCCGGCCGAAAAGTCAAGCGCCGGCACATGATTTTCCGCTCCCCGGGCACACTAGCCCATATTGAAAGGAGTGGTTCGGATGGACCTGCTGCAAGTGGCGGTTACGTCCGTGGGTGCGTTTGTGGCGCTGTTTCTGCTCTCCAAGCTCATGGGCCACCGCCAGATCTCGGAACTGAGCGTCTTTGACTACGTCAACGGCATCACCATCGGCTCGATCGCCGCCGAGATGGCCACGGAACTGGAAAAACCGCTGCGTCCGCTCGTGGCCATGGTGGTCTGGGCGCTGCTGGTTTGGCTGCTCGAGGCGCTGACGAGCAAGTGTCCGCGCCTGCGCAAATATATCAGCGGCGCGCCGTCGATCATCTTTGACAACGGCAAGCTCTACCGTCGCAACATGAAAAAGGCCCGCCTCGACCTGAGCGAATTTCTCATCCAGTGCCGCCAGCAGGGCTTTTTCGACCTCGGCGCCATCCAGACGGCGGTCTATGAGCCCGACGGTCGCCTGACCATCCTGCCCGTGGCGGCCCGCCGCCCGGCCACGCCGGAGGACATTGGCATTGCCCCGGAAAAGGAGCAGATCTTCACCGAGCTCATCATGGACGGCCGCGTCCTCGGCGAGAACCTGCACCGCATGGGCGTGGACGAGACGTGGCTGCTCAGGCAGCTGCGCCAGCAGGGCTATCACAGCGCGCGCGAGGTGTTCCTCGCCGTGGCCGATGCCAACAAGCAGGTGGCCGTCTACCCGGTCAGCACTTGACAGATTCCGAAAACCGCGCTATGATTGCTTCAAATTATTGAACTTTTTAAGTGAGAGGCGATCATTATGCAGCATACGGAGCTTCGGCGCACGGGGAAATTCCTGCTCTTCTCGTGCTCGGCCGGGCTGATCGAGCTCGGCAGCTTTGCGCTCTTCAACGAGGTGTTTCACTGGCCGCACTGGGCGGCGTATCTGACGGCGCTGGTGCTGTCGGTGCTGTGGAACTTCACCTGCAACCGGCGCTATACCTTCCGCTCGTCGGAAAAGGTGGCGCGGGCCATGGCGCTCGTGTTTTTGTACTACTGCGCGTTCACGCCGCTGTCCACGCTGCTCGAGCACCGGCTCGCGGACGTGCAGGGCTGGAACGGCTATCTGGTCACGTTTTTGAACATGGTGCTGAATTTTGTGACGGAGTTTCTCTTCCAGCGCTTCGTGGTCTACCGCCACTCTCTGGACACGAACAAACTTGCGCACCACCATTCCTGATCGAATCCATTTCCCGGGCGCTCTGCTTTTTCGGC
>OFMC01002511.1_pt1 | contig 11552 bp, 8 predicted proteins | sample 1541271 | NCBI WGS metagenome assembly OFMC01 (sample SAMN04209252, study PRJEB22552) | human gut metagenome | biome: gut; material: feces | host: Homo sapiens | place: USA: Oklahoma | reverse complement strand
CCGACAACCCGCGCGATGCGCAGCAGGCGGTCGATCTCGGCGCCGAGGGCATCGGCCTGTGCCGCACCGAACATATGTTCTTCGCCGAGGACCGCATCAAGGCCGTCCGCGAGATGATCTGCGCCCGTACCGTCGAGGAGCGCAAGGTTGCGCTGGCGAAGGTCGAGCCGTTCCAGCAGAGCGATTTTGAGGCCATGTACCGCATCATGGGCGACCGCCCGATGACGATCCGTTACCTCGATCCCCCGCTGCACGAGTTCCTGCCCACCCAGAAGGCGGACATCGAGGAGCTGGCGCAGGAGATGGGCATGACGGCTGAAGAGCTGCAGGACGTCGTTGTATCCCTGCACGAGTTCAACCCCATGATGGGCCACCGCGGCTGCCGTCTGTCTGTCACCTATCCGGAGATCGCCGAGATGCAGACCAACGCCGTCATCAAGGCTGCCCTCAAGGTCAGCGCGGAGACCGGCAAGATGATCACGCCCTACATCATGATCCCGCTGGTCGGCGAGCGCAAGGAGCTCAAGTTCGTGCGTGACATCGTCGTCCGCACGGCGGATGCGCTGATCAAGGAGGCCGGTGTGGACATGAAGTATCACGTCGGCACCATGATCGAGATCCCGCGCGCCGCGCTCACGGCCGACGAGATCGCCAAGGAAGCGGACTTCTTCAGCTTCGGCACCAACGACCTGACGCAGATGACCTTCGGCTTCAGCCGTGACGACGCTGCGAAGTTCCTTGGCAGCTACTACGACACCAAGATCTACGAGAGCGATCCGTTCCAGCATCTGGACATCAACGGCGTCGGCAAGCTCGTGGAGATGGCCTGCAAGCTCGGCCGTCAGACGAATCCGGAGCTCGAGCTCGGCATCTGCGGTGAGCACGGCGGCGATCCGTCCTCCGTCGAGTTCTGCCACAAGGTCGGCCTGGACTACGTGTCCTGCTCGCCGTTCCGCGTGCCGATCGCCCGCCTGGCCGCGGCACAGGCTGCTATCAAGGAGAGCCTGTAATCCGCGCCGGTAAGGCAGCGCAACAGCATAGCAAACGCCCCTGTTTTCGTGTGAAAACAGGGGCGTCTGAGATTTCCGGAAAACACAAGAAGCTCTCCGGAAAACTGCTTGCAGTCCGCCGTGTGCATGATCTGCGCACCGGTGGAGAAGCTTACCCCCGCACGCACTTCCGGTTCCGAGCGCGTGCGGGGCTTTTTATGGCTTTGTGTGTTTTATTCGTCGAGACCCGGCACCTGCGGCAGGGATGCAAAGCTCTCGGCGAGCTGTGCGTCGGTGGGGATGAAATCGCTCATTTCGCCGTTGTGGAACTTCTCATACGCGGCCATGTCGAAGTAGCCGGTGCCGGTCAGACCGAAGACGATGGTCTTGGCCTCGCCGGTCTCGCGGCACTTGACGGCCTCGTCGATGGCGACGCGGATGGCGTGGCTGGACTCCGGCGCGGGCAGGATGCCCTCGATGCGCGCGAACTGCTCGGCCGCCTCGAACACCTTTGTCTGCTCGACGGAGCGGGCCTCCATGTAGCCGTCGTGGTACAGCTGCGAGACGATGGAGCTCATGCCGTGGTAGCGCAGGCCGCCGGCGTGGTTCGGCGAGGGGATGAAGCCGCTGCCGAGCGTGTACATCTTGGCCAGCGGGCAGACCTTACCGGTGTCGCAGAAGTCGTAGGCGAACCTGCCGCGCGTGAGGCTCGGGCAGGAAGCGGGCTCGACGGCGATGAACCGATAGTCGCGCTCGCCGCGCAGTTTCTCACCCATGAATGGGGAGATGAGGCCACCGAGGTTGCTGCCGCCGCCGGCGCAGCCGATGATGATGTCCGGCACGATGCCGTATTTGTCGAGCGCCGTTTTCGTCTCCAGACCGATGACCGACTGGTGCAGCAGCACCTGATTGAGCACGCTGCCGAGCACGTAGCGGTAGCCGGGAGTCGAGGTGGCGACCTCGACGGCCTCGCTGATTGCGCAGCCGAGCGAGCCGGTCGTGCCGGGGTGCTCGGCGAGGATGCGCCGGCCGATCTCCGTCTCCGTGGACGGGCTCGGCGTCACGGACGCGCCGTAGGTGCGCATCACCTCGCGGCGGAAGGGCTTTTGCTCATACGAGCACTTGACCATGTAGACCTTGCAGTCGAGCCCGAGGTAGGCGCAGGCCATCGACAGCGCCGTGCCCCACTGACCGGCGCCGGTCTCGGTCGTGACGCCGCGCAGCCCCTGCTGCTTGGCATAGTACGCCTGCGCGATGGCGGAGTTGAGCTTGTGCGAGCCGGAGGTGTTGTTGCCTTCAAATTTGTAGTAGATTTTCGCCGGGGTCTGCAGCTGCTTTTCCAGACAGTAGGCGCGCACGAGCGGCGACGGGCGGTACATCTTATAAAAGTCACGGATCTCGTCCGGAATGGGGATCTCGCGGTCGTCGTTGTCAAGCTCCTGACGGATGAGCTCGTCGCAGAATACGGGGCGCAGATCGTCGAACGCCATCGGTGCGCCGGTGGCGGGATTGCGCAGCGGCGCGGGCTTGACCTTCATGTCTGCGCGGACGTTATACCATGTGCGCGGCATTTCGTCTTCATTCAGGTAGATCTTATAGGGGATGTTTTCATTTGCCATGATGTCTGCTCCCTTCGGCGGGGCCTTTCCGGGCAAGAAAAAACGACCCTTGTCCATGAAAGACCAATACGGAATTGATCTTTGGGACAAAAGCCGGAAAACTTCTGCGGTGCCACCCAAATTGGCGCAATGCGCCCACTCAGCGACGTGCCATCACACGCCTTTCCTTGGTAACGGGGGAAAAGCCCGTCGGACTTTACCGCCTCACGGCGTCTCGTCCGCCCTCTGCAGTCCATTCGGCAAGGTCGTCTCTGCTGCACTCGCACCGGCCGGCAGCTCTCTGGGAAAGACGCAAACCCTCGCTTACTTCTCTGCTTCTGTGGTTTGCTGCTTTGAACTTGGCGCAAGCATACGCCCAAATATCATCGCTTGTCAAGCGGGCAAATGCACTTTTTTCGCTTTCCACAAACGCGGTACGCCGCATAGCGGATTCATTAGCTATTTAAACACAAAAAGAAGAAAGGTGCTTGTAAATTCAGGTATAACTCACACTTTACATTCGCAAAACGGCGGCATATACTGAGACCATCCCGGAGTGGGTTCGGGTCCGGCAAACAGAGAATGGAGGGATCACCATGGCGGAAAACAAGACATTATGTATTGCCTGTAAGTACAAATTCCATGATCGGGATCTGCAGCCGTGCGCAGACTGCCTGCGCAGCACACAGCTGGCGCAGCAGGGCATCGACCGGTATCAGCGGGCTGCGCAGCCGCAGCAGGCATCGCCCGCTTCGGAGACGCGCAAGGTGCATCCGGCGGCCAGAACGCTGTGCTTTGCCTGTAAGTATATGTACTGCGACTGGGACGCCGAGCCGTGCCTGACGTGCCTGCGCCACACGCTGGCGGAGGCGGGGCAGGCGGACGCCTTCGAGCAGGCTCAGACGGAAAAAGACAGGCTTTTATGAATTTTGCTAAATATATCGATTAAGAAAACAAATAGTTTGGCGGTTATCGCCGTTGATTTTTGCGTGCGATTTCCCCTATAATAAGAGCGTGCAAGGGAGCACATCTTCGAACAGAAGTTGTGCTCCCTTGCGTTTTTTTATTTCCTTCGCCCACAAAAAACGGAAAAAACACAAAAAACGGAACTGGACCCACCGGGCGGGCGAACATTCAGATAGGAGGATATGAACATGAAACTGAAACGATTGACTGCATTGCTTCTCTCTGTCATGCTGGTGCTCTCACTGGCAGCGTGCGGAGGCGGAAAAGACGCCAAAGATGATTCTGCCGACGGCGATTTGTCGGGCAAAGAGATCATCATCGGCAATATTACCCCGGTGACCGGCGCACAGGCGGCCTACGGCCTGGCCATCACGAACTCCATCCAGCTGGCGATCGACGAGATCAACGCCGCCGGCGGCATCCTCGGCGCGACCGTGAAGCTCTCCACCAAGGACGATCAGGGCACGCCGGCAGAAGCGGTTTCCGGCTTCAACTCGCTGCTCAGCGAGGGCGCGGCGGCCATCATCGGCGCAACGCTCTCGAGCTGCACGTCCGCGATCACGAGTCTGGCCGACGATGAGGGCATCGTGCTCGTTACGCCGAGCTCCACGGCAAATTCCATCACCACCACGGACGACTATGTGTTCCGCTCCTGCTTCAAGGACAGCTTCCAGGGCGAGATGGTCGCGGCCTACGCCAAGGATCAGGGCTGGACAAAAGCCGCGGTCCTGTATGCGACCGGCGACACCTACTCCTCCGGCCTGCACGACTCGTTCGTGAAGGCGGCCGAGAAATACGGCATCGAGATCGTCTGCGAGCAGTCCTCGTCCGACACCGGCGCCGTGGACTTCTCCTCGCAGCTGGCGACCATCGCCGCTTCCGGCGCAGATATGCTCTTTGCCCCGTATTACTACGACGCGGTCGGCCCGAAAATCATCCCGCAGGCCCGTGAGGCCGGCTTCAAGGGCGCGATCATGGGCTGCGACGGCTTTGACGGCACGCAGGACTACACCACCGGCGACCTGAGCGCTTATGAGAATGTCTACTTCACCAACCACTACTCCCCGGAGGACAGCTCCGAGATCGTGCAGTCCTACGTCAAGAACTACACGGAAAAGTACGGTTCGGAATCCATGAACGCCCTCGGCGCGCTGGCGTATGACGCCATGTATATGGTCAAGCAGGCCATTGAGAAGGCCGGAAGCATCGATCACGAGGCCATCCGAGACGCGATGAGCGGCATGCACTATGTCGGCGTCACCGGCGACATGACCCTTGACGAGACCGGCACACCGGAAAAGAGCGTGGCCATCCTGACCTTCACGCCCTCCGACGGCAAGCTCGTGCAGAAGTTCGTCAAGACGCAGAGCTGACCCGACCCCGGCGATACAGCCGGGACCGGACGCGATCCAGAGCAATGACCTTTGCGCGAAAGCGCCGACCGGCGCTTTCGCGCACGAATATTCCGGTGCGGCTGACCTGCGCAAAAACCGAAAGGCAGGGAGAGAATATGACTGACTTTTTACAGCAACTCATCATCGGGCTGCGCCTCGGCAGCGTCTATGCGCTCGTGGCGCTCGGCTATACGATGGTTTACGGCATTATCCGACTCATCAACTTTGCGCACGGCGACTTCATCATGGTCGGCGGCTATACGCTGTATTTCACCGTGCCGATCCTGCTGCACAGCATGGGGCTGCCGGCGTGGACGGGGGTGCTTGCGGCGATCGTGATCTGCGCGCTCGTGGGCGTTGTGGTCGAGCTGGTGGCCTACCGGCCGGTGCGGCGCAAGGGCACGAGCATGTCGGCGCTCATCACGGCGATCGCCATGAGCCTGCTGCTGGAAAACCTCGCGCAGGCCATCCCGGCCATGGGGCCGAACCCGCGCGTGATCTCCGACGAGATCTTCAGCACGGCACCGATCTCCATCGGCGGCGTGTCGGTGAATATGGCGGCCGTCGTCACGATCATCATCGCAGCCATCGTTATGGCGGCGCTGCAGCTGTTTGTGCAGAAGACGAAGCTCGGCCGCGCCATGCGCGCCGTGTCCGAGAACAAGGAGGCGTCCACACTTGTGGGCATCAATGTCAACCGCACGATCGTGACGACGTTTGCCATCGGCTCGGGGCTTGCGGCAGTTGCGGCGCTGATGTACTGCGCGCAGTATCACACCGTGACGACGACGATGGGGTCCATGCTGGGCCTCAAGGCGTTCGTTGCAGCCGTCATGGGCGGCATCGGCCTGATCCCGGGCGCCATGCTCGGCGGCATCGTCGTCGGCATCATCGAGGCGCTCGTGACGGCATACATCAGCTCGTCGCTGGCAAATGCCGTGGTGTTTTTGATCCTGATCGTGATGCTGCTGGTCAAGCCGGCCGGCATCCTCGGAAAGAATGTAGGTGAGAAGGTATGAATACGCTGCAAAAAAAGAAACTGCGCGGCACCGGCGTCAACTGCGGCCTGATCGTGCTGCTCTTTGCCGTGGTGCTGCTGCTCGGCCAGGTGCTCCCGGACAATACCTATCGCCGCGTGCTGGTACCGATCATCTGGCAGATGTGCATTTTCATCCTGCTCGGCACGTCGCTCAACCTCACGCTCGGCTATCTGGGCCAGCTCACGCTTGGGCACATGGGCTTTGCGGGCATCGGCGCGTATACCGCCGCGCTGAGCTCGCTCGCGCTTGAGCGCGCGGGCGTGTTCGAGGCGTCCAAGGCGGCGCCCGGCCAGCTCATTCTGGTCGTGCTCGGCTGCTGTCTGCTCGGTGCTGTCTTTGCGGGGCTGCTCGGACTGCTCGTGGGCATTCCGGCCCTGCGCCTGCGCGGCGACTATCTGGCCATCGTGACGCTCGGCTTCGGCCTCATCGTCGAAAACGTCATCGCAAACCTGCCCTTTGCCGGCGGCGACGGTCTGGCGAGCGGCACGGCCAGCTCCTCGCTCTATGCCAACGGCCTCGGGCTGTCGACCTCGCTGCAGGCAAAGTATGTGTGGCTCGTGCTGGGCATCACCGTTTTGTGCATCGCGCTCATGTGCACATTCATCCGCTCCAAATACGGCCGCGCCATCGAGGCCATCCGCGACGATGAGATCGCAGCGGCGGCCTCCGGCGTGAACACAACGTACTATAAGATCCTTACGTTCGTTATCTCGGCATTCTTTGCAGGGCTTGCCGGCGGACTGTATGCCACATGCTTTTCCTCACTCACGACGGCGAGCTTTACGTTCACCAGTGCCTCGATCTGGAATTCGACTTTCATCGTCGTCATCGTGGTGCTTGGCGGCATGGGCTCCATGACCGGCTCGGTGCTGGCGGCCGTCGCGATGTATCTGCTCAACTATGAGATCAAAAACGGCGCATGGGTGTCGGCGCTGCCGGGCTTTGTGCAGTCGCTGTTTCAGTTCCCGATGCTGATCTATGCGCTCGTGCTGCTGGTCGTCATCATTTTCCGTCCAAGAGGCATTCTGGGCACGTATGAATTTTCACTTGACCGGCTGCTGTTCGACGGCCGTCTGGCCGGGGAGAAAAAGGCCAAGGCCAGGAAGGGAGGCGCCGACGCATGACCGATACCAGACCCGTTGTGCTCAAAGCGGAGCACCTCGGCATCACCTTCGGCGGCCTGAAGGCAGTGTCGGATTTTAATATGGAGATCCATGAGGGCGAGCTCATGGGGCTCATCGGCCCGAACGGTGCAGGCAAGACCACGGTCTTTAACCTGCTCACCGGCATGTATGTACCGACGGAGGGGGCATTCTACCTCTGCGGACAGAAGCTCAACGGCAAGCAGACCTATCAGGTGGTAGAGGCCGGCATTGCCCGCACGTTTCAGAACATCCGCCTGTTCAAGGCCATGACGGTGCTCGACAACGTGAAGATCGCCTTCACGAAGGACATCCATTACAACCTTGCCGACAGCCTTCTGCGCACGAAAAAGTACTGGAACACGGAGCAGGAGCTGACCGACAAGGCCATGGAATACCTGCGCATCGTCCATCTGGACGACAAGGCCGGACAGCTCGCGTCCAGCCTGCCCTACGGCCAGCAGCGCAAGCTGGAGATCGCCCGCGCGCTGGCAACGAACATGAAGCTGCTGCTGCTCGACGAGCCGGCAGCCGGCATGAACCCGACCGAGACGGCAGAGCTGCTCTCGTGCATCAATACCATCCGCGATACGTTCCATGTGGCCATTCTGCTCATCGAGCACGATATGAGCCTGGTCATGCGCGTCTGTGAGCGCATCCAGGTCATCAATTTCGGCCAGACGATCGCTGCCGGACTCCCGTCGGAGATCGCGAGCAATCAGGAGGTCATCGAGGCGTATCTCGGCGAAGAGGAGGCGGACGACGATGCTGAAGATTGAAGATCTGGAGGTGTCCTACGGCGCTGTGCAGGCGCTGCGCGGCATCAGTATGGAGGTCAATGACGGCGAGATCGTCTCGCTCATCGGCGCCAACGGCGCCGGCAAGACCACCACGCTGCACGCCATCACCGGGCTCGTGCCCATCAAGAGCGGCTCCGTGATCTACGACGGACACGACATGCGCAAGACGGACCCCAGCCGCATCGTCACCATGGGTCTTGCGCACGTGCCGGAGGGCCGGCAGGTGTTCACGCGCATGACCGTTGCGGAGAACCTTGCCATGGGCGCGTATTTCCGCAAGGACAAAAAGGCGATCGCGGACGATCTCGAGCGGGTCTATGCCCGCTTCCCGCGTCTGAAGGAGCGCGCAAAGCAGCTCGCGGGCACGCTCTCCGGCGGCGAGCAGCAGATGCTGGCCATGGGCCGCGCGATCATGAGCGCACCGAAGCTCATCGTCATGGACGAGCCGTCCATGGGCCTGTCGCCCGTGCTCGTGCAGGAGGTGTTTTCCATCATCGGCACGATGCATGAGCTGGGCATCACGATCCTGCTCGTGGAGCAGAACGCGAAGATGGCGCTCGCCATCGCCGACCGTGCCTATGTGCTCGAAAACGGACGCATCACCATGTCCGGCGGCGCACGCGATCTGCTGCACGATGATAAGGTGCGCAAGGCCTATCTCGGCGCGTGAATACAAACAAGCATCATCAGGCGGAGCCGCTTTTCGGCTCCGCCTGATTTCGTTTTGAAGCGGCGTCTTGCGCGTGGACTGCATCTGCGCAAGATGCCGCTTTTGCGGTTCTGTGGTAGAGACAACTTCACGCGACACATAGATTTTGCGGTAATTATGTCGCAAAACGTGTCAATTGTGCATATGACCTTACATTTATACTTGCGAAATGGTATCAATAGGATTGGAACAAATACTTGCTGCTACTTGCTGCGTTGATGTGAGTCTTGGATGCCATGTACGCAGCACGCAGAAAAGTGCGCAAAATCACGAGAAAAATGTAGGGAGGAGACCATATGAGAAAACGACGTTTGAGCGAAGGGGTGTGCTAGCACTAGTGCAGGTTCATCGCTTGCTTTCGAATCCAACTCATTGAATTGTTAATTGATTGTATTTTTTGGCGAGTTTAACGCCTTAAAGTGCAGCGGAAAGGTGTGGTCAGAAACGTGAAACGTGTTATTTCGATTATCTTAATTATTTGCCTAATAGCAAGTTTTTCAATTACGGGGGCTTTTGCGGCTGGAGAAGACTATCGCGGATGGGCGCAGTCAGACTCGCGGTGGGGTAATCTCCCGATGGGGTCATCAGGTTCAACAGTATCAAGTATTGGCTGCTGCGTCACATCTGTGACAAAGCTAATTATTCAGGCAGGACTGCGCAATTCAAATGATTTCAATGTTGGAACACTTGTCCGTTGGCTTAATAATAATGGCGGGTTCACTTCCGACGGAGGCTTATACTGGGGAAAGCCGGGAGAATGTGTTTCCGGTTGGTCAAACTATGGTGATGTTTTGGGATATGGGTCGTATTCATCGTCATCATATAATGACCAGATGATTGCGTGGATCCGCAAGGGATTACATATGTTGATCAACGTAAATTCTGGCGGTCACTGGGTTGCGGTCGATGAAGCAAAGTCGCTGGCGACCGGGCAAATATATATTATGGATTCCCTGAGCGGTGCGCAAAATACGGATTTAACACTTGCGAGTAGATACGCATCCTTTAATGCCATCCATGCATACACTGGTGGTTCCACGCCTAGCGGCGGAACAGTGACACCAGATCCGGGACTGTCCGTTAAGGAGACAATTAATTGCAGACGTAAAATCAAGCTCCCGGAGCGCGTGGTCAATCTGTATAGCAATCCGACAGATACGACACGCCTGACGTATTTTGATTATGGCCCGACCGTGTATTCATCTCGCTATGCCGTTATGAGTGATGGCAGCATCATGTACGAGGTCGGTGCGACGAACCATCAGGGACAGGACATAAAAGTGTGGCTGAAGTATGAAAGTGACATGACCGTCACAAAGCAGCATACTTACGGCAGTACGCAATACGAATCTGCGCATCCGCACCGTGGTTATCGGGTATGTGAGTGCGGAGACAAAACTTATACCGGGGAAACGACAACCAGAGACGACTGCAGTGAATGCGGTGGGGAAGTGAAATATGCTGTGGAAGGCGGCTATCTCACGTTCGATAAAAAGACAGGAACCGTTACCGATTGCGATTCGTCCGTTACCAAAGCCAATATTCCGCATACGATCAAAGGTGTGACCGTGACGAGCATTGGCAATGGCGCTTTCGGTTGGTGTAAATCTTTGACCGGTGTGACGATTCCGGACAGCGTGACGAGCATTGGCGGTAGTGCTTTCTATGGCTGCACATCTCTGACCAGCGTGACGATCCCGGACAGTGTGACGAGCATTGGCGGTAGTGCTTTCGGTAATTGCAAATCTCTGACAAACATGACGATCCCGGACAGCGTGACGCTCATTGGCAATGGTGCTTTCCTGGGTTGCACATCTCTGACCAGCGTGACGATCCCGGACAGCGTGACGAGCATTGGAGAGCGGGCTTTTTCTGAATGCACATCTCTGACCAGTGTGACGATCCCGGACAGCGTGACGAGCATTGGCGATGGTGCTTTCGCTTCGTGTACATCTTTGACCGGTATATGGGTCGCTGAGGGCAACAACGATTACTCCAGCGATGCGTCCGGTGTTCTGTTCAACAAAGATAAGATAACTTTGGTGCAATGTCCGGGTACTTTTAGAGAATATACGATCCCGGACAGCGTGACGAGCATTGGAGAGCAGGCTTTCATGGGTTGCTCATCTCTGACCAGCGTGACGATCCCGGACAGCGTGACGAGCATTCACTGGGGTGCTTTCTATGATTGCACATCTCTGACCAGTGTGACGATTCCGGACAGCGTGACGAGCATTGGTGCTTGGGCTTTCCGTGACTGCACATCTCTGACCGATGTGTACTATGCCGGGAGCGAGGCGCAATGGAAAGCGATCTCTATTTCTTCCAATGGAAATGATGACCTTTTGACCGCCAACATCCATTACAATTATGTTTCCCATACCCACAGCTACAAGGATGTTGTGACCGCGCCGACCTGCACCGAAAAGGGGTACACGACGCACACCTGCGCCTGCGGCGAGAGCTACCGCGACGGCTATACCGCCGCTCTGGGTCACGCATGGGACAACGGCAAAGTGACGAAGGAGCCGACAGAGACGGAGACCGGCATCAGGACCTATGCCTGCACGCGCTGCAGCGCGACGAAGACGGAAACCATCCCGAAGCTCACGCACGAACACAGCTACAAGGCAGTCGTCACCGCGCCGACGTGCACGGCCAAGGGCTATACGACCCACACCTGCGCCTGCGGCGACAGCTATGTGGACACTTATGTGGATGCTCTGGGTCACGCATGGGACAACGGCAAAGTGACCAAGGAGCCGACCGCGACGGAGACCGGCGTCAGAACCTATACCTGCACGCGCTGCCATGAGACGAAGACGGAGTCTATCCCGGTCGTCAGCGTCGACGTGACGCAGATGTTCACCGACGTGACGAAAAACTGGGCGTACCCCGGCATCCAGTACTGCGT
>OFMC01002502.1_pt1 | contig 11588 bp, 9 predicted proteins | sample 1541271 | NCBI WGS metagenome assembly OFMC01 (sample SAMN04209252, study PRJEB22552) | human gut metagenome | biome: gut; material: feces | host: Homo sapiens | place: USA: Oklahoma | reverse complement strand
GGCTGTTGAGCGGATCGACGATGCGCCGCGACAACCGTCTGGCCAGCAGGCCGGAGAGGATGAGCGCCACGATGAGCACGATCAGCAGCGGCTGGATCATGCCGACGGCGATCATGCCGACCGTCGCGCGGCTGATGGAAATGCGCAGCACCGTGCCGTCGTCCAGACGCTGGGCGTAGTACATGGTCTTTTCCATGAGCGTCGAGGAATAGCGCGTGCTCTCGCCGGTGCCGGTCGCCAGCGCCTGACTGACCTCGGCGCGCGAGGCGTGGTTCTCAAGACTCTCGGCGTTGGTCTTGGTATCGTACAGGACGCTGCCGTCGGCCGCGATCCATGTCAGGCGGTAACGGTCGGCCGTCAGCCGGGACAGGTAGTCTGTGCCGCCGTCCTCCACGGCCGCCGCGGCGAGACTCAGCTCGTCGCGCAGCTGGTTTTCCTCCACGCCGCCAAAGTAATCGTACAAAAAGCCCATGATGATCAGCAGGCTCGCCAGCAGCACGCACCCGGCCACGAGCAGGATGGATTGAAAGATCTTTTTGGTCATGTCGTTGCCTCCATGCGGTAGCCAACATTGCGCACCGTTTCGATCCGTCGTCCGTAGGGGCCGAGCTTCTGCCGGAGCGTCCGGATGTGCATGTCGACCGTGCGGGTCTCGCCGCAGTAGTCCATGCCCCAGATCTCCTGAAAGAGCTGGTCGCGCGTGAACGCCATGCCCGGATGGGACAGAAACAGGCGCAGGAGTTCAAATTCTTTATACGTAAGCGCGACACGCGCGCCGTCGACCGTGACCGTGTGTGCGTCGAGATCGACGACGAGCCCGCCGCTGCGCAGCTGATGTGCAGCTTTTTCCGGCTGGCAGCGGCGCAGCACCGCCTTGACGCAGGACACGAGCTCCATCACGCCGAATGGCTTGACGAGGTAATAGTCCGCGCCGAGGTCGAGGCCGCGGATCTTGTCATACTCCGCGCCCTTGGCCGTGGCCATGACGACCGGGATGGTGCGCAGCTCCGCCGACGCCTTCATGCGCTGCAGCAGCTCGATGCCGTCCACGCCGGGCATGGCGATGTCCATCAGCACCACATCCGGCTTTTCCTCGGCAGCCCGCCTCACGCAGGTCTCGCCATCGGTGGACGTGGAGACGACTTCGATGCGCCCGTGGGAATAATCGTTGAGGATCAGGCTCATCGCCTGGCAGATCATCGGATCGTCATCGATGACGCTGACCCGGATCGGCTTGGGCTCTAGGCCGGTGCCGCTTCCGGTCAGACCGCCGCGTTCGGGCTTTCCACCAGACACACTATTCCCGTTCTTCTCACTCACGCTAGCCATCTTAGCTGCGCCAAGGCAGTTGCACGTCGACATGGAACAGGTGCCGATCGTCCATCCCATACCGGCATTGCCCGTTGACCGAGTGCACGCGCGCTGCCAAACCAGGCAGTCCGGCCCCATGGGCCCGCTGCGTCTCGGTCGCATCCGTGGCGATCGGATTGCTGATATGGATATGTACGCCCGCCTGCGGCGTGGCGGAGACCTCCAACGACACCGGCGCTCCGGGCGCGTGCCGCCGCGCGTTCGTCAATCCCTCCTGGATCGCGCGGTAGGCCACCTTGCCGATTGACTCATCCATCACGCTCAGCTGCTGGATATCGATCCAGGTGTTGAGCGACGTGCCCGAGTTGCGCGTGTCCGCAATCAGCGCATCCAGCGATTCGCGGGTCAGCGACGTGTCGTCGGACGGGGCGAGCTGCTCCCATGCCTGGTGCGGGTTGCGCAGCATGTCGATGATCGAGTGGGCCTCGTCCAATGCCCCGGCCGACTGCCGACGGATGTCCTCGGCCTTATCCGCCAACGATTGCGCTTCGGGGGAGTCGCCGAGCTTGGCCGCCTCCGCCTTGAGCGCGCTGGCGTTCAGGGCCATCAGGGACAGGGAATGCGCGAGGGTGTCGTGCGCTTCGGCTGCGATGGCGTCGGCGAGCTGCTGGTTGGTCAGGTCGGTCTGCAGGGTCGCGGCATGCGTGGTGGCCGCGCTGGCCACCGCATTCGCCGTGCGCAGGCGGGCGCGCGAACGGATATGCAGGCCGATGAGCGTAGCGATGGTCACGAACACCAGTGAGGCCACCGTGGCGGTGATGATGACGGTCGGCTCCTCCACCAGCATCACCATCGGGGAGCCTGAATCGCCGCCGGTATGCGGTTGAGCGAAAATCAGATGCCAAATCGAGGCTTTGGGCTGTTGCAGGGCGTCGCGGAGCTGGGAGATGAGCGTCACGATGGTGCCGCCAACCGTGGCGCGGATGGTCGTGTTCCGGTTTGAACGACGGGCGAGCAATGAGGTCATCGCCATCAGTGCGATGAGCGAGTCATACGGGAACACGACCACCAGCGCGCAGGCGATCCAGAACGTCGCCTCCGGGTATTCGCTGCGGGCCAAGAGCAGGAACCCTGCCGGGAATGCCAGCAAGGTGCAGAGGACCATCAGCGTGTATCCTGCGGAATCCTGCGCAAAATTCTGGGCGAAGAACGAGGTTTGCGCCATGCACATGAAACTGGCCAATGGCACCATAACGACCGAACACCATACGCGCGTAGTCACGGGCACCTCGTCCGTATCCGGTGTAGGAACCGGGGACCCCGTGCCGGGCATAGGGCGAGCGTCAGGCCGTGAGCCGGGTCGGAAACCGGGGTATGGCCCGGCGGCGCGTTGTGGGTTCGTCATGCTTTCCACTGTATGACCTGCATCCGGCCCCCGCCACTGGACATGCGGGCACCGTTATCACCTCCGTATTGCCCGAACAGGCAACGAACAATGACCGTTCGTCCACTAACGTCGCTGTTTCGCGGCCGGTAGCGTCGTGCTCACATCCCTATTTCGGGGAAGATACGAGAAGGAGCACATCATGTCCAACCACAACATCGCCCCGCAGCCGGTTCCCTCATCCCCACAGCAGTACCAGCCACAACAGCCTCAGCCTCAGCCGCCGCAACCGCAACATCTGCATACCACCATCTGCGGCATCGCGGCCGTGGTGTTTGGCGCGTTGGGTTTGGTGCTGAGTTTTATTCCCATCGTCAACAATATCGCCGCAATCCTTGGCTTCATCGGCGTCATACTGGCGATTATCGCCATAGTGGGCACCTTCCGGGGCAAGAAACGCGGCAAGGTGCTGTCCATTGTGGCGGCGGTGCTGTCGGTGTTGGCCATTGTGATCACGCTGGCCATGCAGTCCGCTGCCAGCAAGGCCATTGACGATTCCATTAAGGAGTCCAAGGGCATCGACACGTCACAATCCTCATCATCAAAGTCCGCGGGCAAATCGTCTGATGCCTCCAAGAGCAAGGCATCCGAGCAGAAAGCGCAGGGCGAGCAGGATTTGGAAGGTGATATCGAAGGTGCCCACGTGAAAATAGTCTCCGCCGTGAAAAGCGTCAACGACTATAACGGCAAGCCCACCGCTCTGGTGACTTATGAATGGACGAACAACACGTCCAAGAACAACTCGTTCGCCACTTTGGCTCACCCGAACGTGTTCCAGAACGGCACCGAACTGGAGACGGCAGTATACTTCGATCAGCCTGAAGGCTATGACGCGAATTCGTATTTGGCCCAAGCACAGCCCGGGACCGCGGCAACGGTGACGCTGGGCTATGTGCTGCAAGACGATTCGCCGATTACGGTGGATGTCACTGCGTTCCTATCAACGGATCAAGACACCAAGGTGACGCATACCTTCACGTTGCAGTGAATCGCGCGGCGGTCCAAGCTGCGATCGAATGTCAATCGAATCTCAAGTGCATGCCACGCGCATGGTGGAAACGCCCGTTACGCTTTGAGATGAGCAGAACGAGCCGATCGATCATATTCATGGAATGTTCAGCTTTGTTCCTCTAAGATTGGTACTGGAACAAACGCTAAAGGAGCGATTATGACATTCGGTCAGCAGCCCCAGAACAACGGGCAATACAACCCGCAATACAACACGCCTGATTACAACGCCGCCCAACAGTCTGGATATGGCCAGCAATACGCACAGTCCGGTTACGGCCAGAACTACTATGCCCAGCCGCAGGGCGCTCCCACCTACCAATACGTGCCGCAGGGTACTGGTGCCGGTGCGGGTGCGGCCACCATCAACACGACGATGACCTACAACTATGAGGAAGCCCGCCGAGTCTCAGTGACCAAGGTGTACGGCGAGATGACCATCGGCATCCTCGTCACCGCCGTGGTCGCCGTGCTCGGCCAGATCACTGGAGCCTACTACAGCTTCCTCATGGCCACCGGCATGGTGGGCCTCATCGGCCTGTGCGTGGTGCAGATTGCCCTGGCCGTGGTGCTCGGCATGCGCGTCACCAAGATGAAGTCGGCCACCGCGCGCGTCATGTTCTATGTGTACGCCGCATTGATGGGCTTCACCTTGAGCTCGATCTTCATGGTCTACGACCTCGGCTCGATCGGCGTGGCACTCGGTGTCACCGCCGCGTTCTTCTTTGCGCTGACCATGTTCGGCATGACTACCAAGTTCAACATGCTCAAGGCCGGCCCGATCCTGATGATCGGCCTGATTGTGCTCATCATCTCGCAGATCGTGCTCGCCTTCGTGCAGGTCGACGGCATGACCAAGATCGTCTGCGCCATCGGCCTGATCCTGTTCGCCGGCATGACCATCTACGACGCGCAGTCCACGCGCGCGCTGCTGACCGAATACGAGGCCCAGGGCCCGGAAATGGTCAAGAAGATCTCCATCCTGTGCGCCCTGAACCTGTACCTCGACTTCGTGAACATGTTCCTGTACATCCTGCAGCTGCTCGGCAACAGGGACTAGCCTCGACAGCCGATTGGCGAGCGGCATGTAGCCTGCCCGTCAAACGTCACAGCCCGACCACATTGTGGCCGGGCTTTTTCATGTCTGTCACATTCGCACGTTAGGCTGGCTCCCCGTGAAAAGACAAGAACTCGTAGGCATGCTGAGCCTGTTGTTGACCGCGCTGATCTGGGGTTTTGCGTTCGTGGCGCAGGTCCAGGGCATGGATTCGATGTCGCCGATGTTCTTCAACGCCGCGCGCTTCACGCTGGGAGCACTGTCTTTGGTGCCGATTCTGCTGTGGATGCGTGGCCGGGGGAGCGCGGATAAGGGCGATACAGCCGGGGCCGATGTCGTTGGGACCGAGGCATCCGTGGCCGTCTCCACAGATGCCGCATCGAACGGTGCATCCGACGTCGTTACCATCACCGGTGCCAAGCTGAATGCGAACAAGCCCGATTCGGCCGTGGCGCGATTGCTCGCCAACCCGGTGGTCATTTCCGTGATCTGCGGCATCGTGCTGTTCACCGCCAGCACCCTGCAGCAGTATGGCATTCTGTACGGCAAATCGGCCGGCCGTGCGGGATTCCTGACCGCCATGTACATCGTGATGGTGCCGTTGCTGGCCTTCGTGTTCCTGCGCCGGCGCATCGGCATGCTGGTGTTCGTGGCCGTGGCGCTGTCCATCGCCGGCTTCTATCTGCTGTGCATCACCGATGGTTTCGGTTCGATCGGCCTGGCGGATATCCTGCTCGTGTTCACGGCCGTGCTGTTCGCCGTGCATATTCTGGTGATCGATACTTTGGGCGGCACCGTGGACGCCATCAAGCTTTCATTCGGCCAGTTCTGCACCACCGCCGTGCTGAGCTGGGCGGGTTCGCTGATCGAAGGCTCGGTCGACTGGGCCGGCGCTGCTCATTCCTGGATTCCGATTCTGTACGCCGGCATCGGCTCGGTGGGCATCGCGTACACCTTGCAGGTGGTCGGCCAGCAATGGGTGCCACCGACGCGAGCCAGCCTGCTGATGAGCCTCGAATCGTTCTTCTCGGCGGTAGGCGGTGCGTTGCTTCTCGGTGAAGTGATGACCCCGCGCGGCTACCTCGGCTGCGCCCTCATCTTCCTCGGCACCCTACTGGCCCAAGCGCCGGCCAGGCTGCCGAAGTGGCCGCAACGGTGAATGAATCGGCCGCAGGCCGATTCCATAGCACCTCAGTCCGAGGTCTTAGGCGCTTCGCCCACTTGCGGCGCGCCGTTGATGTCGCGGTGGATGTTCTGCATCTGTACCTCGATGTTCTGCAATGAGCGCGCGCAGTCGAGCAGCGTCTGGGAATGCTCGGCGAGCTTGTTGTCCGGCAAATCGGTCTTGTAGCGCAGCGCATGCTCCAGCGACGCCCAATAATCCATGGCGATGGTGCGGAACTGCACCTCCACCGGCGTGTAATGCGCGCCCGAGGAGAGGAACACGGGCACCGCGTAGATTACGTGCAATGAACGATACCCGTTCTGTTTCGGGTTCTTGATGTAATCCTTGACGCGCAGCACCTGAATATCGGACTGCGACGACAGATAGTTGGACACGGAATACACGTCGTCGCGGTAATTACAGATCACGCGGATGCCGGCCACATCGAACAGATTGTCCTTAATCGAATTGACACTGATTGGCAGATTCTTGCGCTCCAGCTTGCCAATGATCGAACTCACCGACTTCAGACGGCGTTCCATATGATGTATCGGGTCATGGCTGAACCGCACCTGGAACTCGTCGTCGAGAATCTCCAGTTTGGTGCTGATCTCGTACATCGCGCCTTCATACACCTGCATGAGGTCAACGAATTCAACGACCTGTTCGGGAGTGAAGGTGCCTCCCGGAAGATCCAACGCTTTGAGACGGGCTTGCAGATCGGAGGTTTTGAGTCGGCTATGTCGGTCAAGTATCACGTCCACCAATATACTCGGCGGATTCCAGCCAATCTGGACGTTCGCGGGGAATCTTTCCAAGAACCCATAATTTGACATCGTGACAACCAATGGCATACGTGACCGGAGCATGACGAACCCCGTCGATAGAATCGGTCGTTATGAATGAAGACATGATGACCGAGGCGGAGCGCGCCTCGATTGCAGCCGATGGAACCGATGGTTTGCTGGGGAAACGCGGCAAGGGCGTGTTCCATATCCATACGCTCGGCTGCCAGATGAACGTGCACGATTCCGAGCGCATCGCCGGCGTGCTGGAGGCCAATGGCTACGTGCCTGCAACCGAGGACCAGATCAATGACAATGACCTCGATTTGCTGGTGCTCAATACCTGTGCGGTACGCGAGAACGCAGCCGAACGCATGTATGGCACCATTGGCCGATTCAATCGCGTCAAACTGGTTCGGCCGAACCTGCAGATCGCCGTTGGCGGCTGCATGGCCCAGCTTGACCGCAAGAAGATCGCGGATACTGCGCCATGGGTTTCCGCGGTGTTCGGTACCAAGAACATCGAAGATCTGCCCAAGCTGTTGGATCAGAATCGTGCGACCGGCAAGGCGCAGGTCCAGGTCACTGAACAATTGCGGCAGTTCCCGAGCCAGCTTCCCGCCGCCCGCGCCTCCCGCATCAGCTCGTGGGTGGCGATTTCCGTGGGCTGCAATAACACCTGCACGTTCTGTATTGTGCCCACCACGCGAGGCAAGGAAAAGGACCGCCGCCCCGGTGACATTCTTGATGAGATTCGCCAATGTGTGGCCGATGGTGCCAAGGAGGTTACGCTTCTCGGCCAGAACGTGAATTCGTTCGGTTATGGTATTGGCGATCGATACGCTTTCAGCAAGCTGTTGCGCGCCTGCGGCACCATCGACGGTCTCGAACGCGTGCGCTTCACCTCGCCGCACCCGGCCGCCTTCACCGACGACGTCATCGCCGCGATGGCCGAAACGCCGAACATCATGCACCAGCTGCACTTCCCGCTGCAGTCCGGCTCCGACCGCATCCTGCGCGCGATGCGCCGCTCCTACCGCTCCGCCAAGTTCCTCGACATACTGGGCCGCATCCGCGCCGCCATGCCCGACGCGCAGATCTCCACCGACATCATCGTCGGCTTCCCCGGCGAAACCGAAGAGGACTTCCAGCAGACCATGGACGTGGTGCGCCAGGCGCGCTTCTCCTCGGCGTTCACGTTCATCTACTCGCCACGCCCCGGCACGCCGGCCGCCGCAATGGAACAGATTCCGCGCGACGTGGTGCAGGACCGGTTCGACCGTCTGGTGGCGTTGCAGGAGCAGATCACCGAAGAGAACCTCGCCACATTCGAGGGCCGCGACGTCGAAGTGATGATCACCGGCAAACTCGGCAAGAAGGACACCGACACCCACCGTGTCACCGGCCGCGAGAAAACCGGCGTGCTGGTGCACATCGGCGTGCCTGAAGGCGAACCGGTACCTGAAATCGGCGATTTCGTCACGGCCACCGTCACACACGCCGGCCGCCATAATCTGCTTGCCGACCCCGACGTGGCCGCCGGCCAGACCTATTCCGTGCGGCACTGAGGGGGCGTATATGACGCAACGAGTCGTCTCCATCGTCGGTCCCACCGCGTCCGGCAAGACGGGGTTGGGCATCGCCATCGCCCGGCGTCTGGCCGAAGCGGGGGAGCGGGCCGAAATCGTGAACGCGGACGCCTACCAGATGTACCGTGGCATGGATATCGGCACCGCCAAACCCACCGCCGAGGAACAGGCGGCCGTGCCGCACCATCTCATCGACATCATCGACCCCGAAGACACGATGAGCGTGGCCCGATTCCAGCAGCTTGCGCGCGAGACCATCGCCGACCTGCAATCACGTGGCATCCGGCCGATTCTCGTCGGCGGCTCCGGCTTGTACGCCAGAGCGGCCATCGATGACATCACCTTCCCCGGCACCGATCCCGACGTGCGCACACGTCTTGAGGAACGCGAGAAAACCGAGGGTGCCGGTGCTTTGTTCGACGAGTTGCGGGCCAAAGACCCCGAGGCCGCCGCGCGCATGGACCCACGCAATCCACGCCGCACCATCCGTGCGCTGGAGGTCATCGAGCTTACCGGCAAACCGTATTCGGCCAGTCTGCCGCGCTACCGGTACGTGATTCCGTCCGTGCAGATCGGACTCGACCTGGACCGCCCGGATTTGGACCATCGCATCGATTTGCGCACCAAGCAGATGTATGACGATGGGTTCATCGAAGAAGTCGAACGGTTGCGCCCGCATCTGGGTGCCACCGCCGTACGTGCGCTCGGCTATCAGCAGATCATCGACCTGCTGGACGGCATCTGGGATGTGAACGACGCCTTCGCGGACATCGCACAGAAAACCAAGCGACTCGCCCGCAAACAGATGGGATGGTTCGGCCGTGACCCGCGCATCCACTGGCTGCAGGCCCTGAACCCGAAACTGGTCGACAACGCGATGGCCATTATCGCGCACGCCGACGCCGGCGACTACGACCCGATCGACGCCCGAGCCGACGAATACACCCAGCATCATCTGGGCGATATCACGGCGTAGGAATCAGCCAAAGGCCGATGCAATCACCCGCAATCAGTGTGCAGGCCCCTGATTCCAGCCGGCGATCAAGAACACACGCGTCGGATTCGCCGGGCGTAGTATCGCGTCGAACATCGTCTCCAGTGCAGACGTGTCGCCCCGATATGCCGAGTGCTTGGCGGAGCGATACTCCTCGCGCGTCACTGAGCCCCAGTCGAGATCCCAGCCGGCGTCATGCGCCAAGCGTGAACCGAATATACGCAGCACCATCGCATTGCCGCCACGGAACGGATGCAGATAACCGAGCTCATCATAAATAGAAGCGAACGCGTGAACGAACACGTCGCGATCCAACGCATGCAGGTTGCGCTTGTCCGCCAACTCCATCGCGATGTTGTGCGCGCCGGTCTCAATGAGCCCAGCCAGGAAGAACGCCTCAGGATTCGCGGCTCGAGCCCGGTCGTTCGTCACCTCGCGTGTGGTGTTTGAGGTACGCAACTTGCCCGCATCCTCAAACACGCCTTCGAACAGCCCCTTATGAATGGCGGTCAGCTCATCCAAGTCGCCAGACGGATTCCATCGACGTTCCGCCAACAACACGGTACGTGCGAACACCGCATCCGCCCGATCCGTGGCATGATCATCCAGACTGCCGGCAGCCAGACGATCCTTTCCGGCAGGGTCGGCGGCGGCGCGCAGACGCATGGCAGTCTGTTCGTCCGCCACGTCGATGAGATGGGTCACGGGCTTCAAGCCGCGTTCGTAGGCAGCCGCGGCGCGCATCGTTGCCTCGCCCGGCGTCATCGCTTCCAGTGCGCAGTTCTTGAGTGCAAATGCGACTGCGCTCGCACGCTCTGCGGGTGTCATGCAACCCATGATAAGGCATATTCGCGCCCCAGCGGGGAATCGACTCAGACGAACGCGGCGAATCGGCTGTCGGGATTCGTCAATCGACCATATCGTCACGGTGTCGTCACCAACCATGCACCCCCGTACTAGTAGAATCAGACCCGATATGGCACGAACAGCATCCTCCAACAGCACCAAACCCCGTAAATCCAAAGACAACGGGTCTACCCATGATGGCGAAACCAAGGTCCAGCCCGAGCTTGACCTCGAACCTGAGCCGTTGTGGAAGAAGATCCTGCTCGCGATTCCGCGCGCGTTCGGCTCCGGCGTACGCGCCGTCACCGGCGTCGGCGAATACGATCCAGCCTACCGTCGTGATGGTTTGTGCTTCCTGCTGCTCGTGCTCGCCGTACTGTTCTGCGCGTCCGAATGGTTCCGCGTCAGCGGTCCATTCGGCCAGCTGCTTCACGCCATCGCGGCCGGTGTGCTTGGTCTGATGAGCGTCGTGCTGCCGGTGTTGCTCGCCGCCGTGGCCTTCCGACTCATGCGCAATTCCGGTAAAGGGTCCAATAACCCGCGTGTGGTCACCGGTTGGGTGCTGCTCATGTGGTCGATTTGTTCGATCATCGACGTGGCGATCGCCGCCGACCACACCGGATTCGACATCACGATTCTGCAATCCGCCGGCGGCCTGTTCGGCTTCTTCCTCGGCTCACCGCTCGCCTGGGGCCTTTCCAACGTGTTCGCCATCATCATTTTCGTGGTCGTCGGCCTGTTCTCCTTGCTGATGATTACCGGCACCCACGTCACCGATTTGCCGGAGGATGCGCGCAAAATCGCCGCTAAAATCCAACGCAAACCGTATGTGCCGATGGGCCAGGAGACGGATGGGAGCGCCAGCCAGTTCCCCAACGAGGTCCGTGTGGGAGATACCACTCTCGCCTTTGCCGACGGTGTTCCCTCGCATGACGGCGACGATGACGGAAGCGACAACGATCAGGCCGGCGATGCACGGCCCAGCCTGTTCGCACGACTGTTCGGCCGCAAATCCAAGACCGAAGACGACAAAACTCTTGACAAGTATGCTGCCGACGATCCATTCGACCGTGCCGCCAGCCAGCATGGTGCCACCGCCGAAACCCCGGTGGTCGATCCGATGACCGGCGAGATTATCGGTGCGCGAACCATTGCATCGTCTTCGTACGACGGCCGTCCGCACCTATCCAGCCCTGCGCCTGCTGCCGATGCAGATGATGGCGACGCTTCCCGAACCCGCGTCATCACCAGTGGCCAGACCGTCGCCATGCCCGGTGGGGGAGCGGTAGACGACCCGTGGGCACCCAGTGCCGCCCAGGCCGGTACTGTCGCGCTCGCAGGGGCAGCCGGTGCGATGGGAGCGGCCGGAGCCGCCGGTGCCGCGGCTGC
>OFMC01002498.1_pt1 | contig 11594 bp, 9 predicted proteins | sample 1541271 | NCBI WGS metagenome assembly OFMC01 (sample SAMN04209252, study PRJEB22552) | human gut metagenome | biome: gut; material: feces | host: Homo sapiens | place: USA: Oklahoma | reverse complement strand
CGGCCATCGACGCCCTCGCCGAACAGATCGAGATCCGCTTTACCAACGGCACCGGCGAGGACACGCGCCTGACCATCGACGGCCAGGACGCATCGGCTGCCATCCGCACCCCGCAGGTCGACGCCAACGTCTCCAAGGTCTCGGCCTACCCGGGCGTACGCGCCGCCATGCTCATCCATCAGCGCCGCGCCGCCGAGGACCGCGATATCGTGGCCGAGGGTCGCGACATCGGCACCGTTGTGTTCCCCAACGCGCAGGTCAAGGTGTTCCTAACCGCCGACCCGCGCGAGCGCGCCCGCCGCCGCGTGCTGCAGCGCCACCAAAACGACGCCCAGCCGCTTACTGCCGAGCAGCTCGAAGCCGAGGTCGACGAGACCCTCGACGCCCTCAAGCAGCGCGATAAGCTCGACAGCAGCCGCGAGGTCGCGCCGCTCGTTCCCGCCGAGGACGCGGTGCATGTCGACTCCACCGCCCACACCATCGACGAGGTCGTCCGCATTATCGAGGACCTCATCAACCAAAGGAGGTAGCCCATGCGCCTGTTTAAGCAGACGCCCGAGGATTATTACAACGCCCCCTACGCCGAGTTCCCGGCGCTCATCCGCGGCATCGTCGCCGTGGTCATGGGCATCCTGTGGATCTTCTCCAAGCTTATGTGGCGCTGGAAGGTCGAGGACGCCGACCTGCTGTTTGAGCGCCAGGAAGGCCGCGGCAGCGTGGTTATCTGCAACCACACCTCGATGGCCGAACTCTTGGCCGTGGAGACGGCGTTGTTCTTTGGCGGCCGCCGCATTCGCCCCATTTTTAAGTCCGAGTTTGCCAAGAGCAAGATCGTACGCTGGGCCTTTAGCCGCGTGGGCGGCATTCCCGTCGAGCGCGGCACCGCCGACATGAAGTGTCTGCGTGCCGCCCAGCATGCGCTGCAGCGCGGTGAGGACGTCCTGATCTTCCCCGAGGGTACGCGCATCCGCTCGCGCGAGATCAAGCCCGAGGTCCATGGCGGCTTTGCGCTTATCGCCCAGATGGGCAAGGCTCCCGTCAACCCGCTCGCCATTTGTGGCTGGTCCGATATCACGCCCAAAGGCAAAAAGCTCATGCGCCCCAAAAAGTGCTGGATCCGCGCCGGCAAGGCCATCTCGCTATCCGACGCACCGGCCGAGCTCAAGCGCAAGGAGCGCCTGGCTTGGTTTGAGTCCGAGGCAATGAGCCGCGTATACGCCATGCGCGACGAGCTGTGTGCCGAGCATCCGGGCAGGTTCTAGCCATGGGTGAGAACGTCATGAATACTGCCGCGACCGCCGCTGAGGAGGTCGTCCCCACCATAGAAATCGCTGCCCACGCCGGCACCTGCTACGGCGTGCAGCGTGCGCTCGACATGGCACTGGCCGCCGCGCCGCAGGCGGAGGAGACCGCTCAGGTCCACACGCTGGGCCCGCTCATCCATAACCCCATCGTGGTGCGCGAGCTTGCCGAGGCAGGCGTCGGTCTGGCCGATACCCTGGACGACGCCGCGTCGGGCACCGTAATCATCCGCGCCCACGGCGTGGTGCCGCAGGTCATTGACTCCGCTCGCGAACGCGGCCTTACCGTGGTCGATGCCACCTGCCCCTACGTGAAGAAGGTCCATGTGGCGGCCGAGCGCCTGGTGCGCGAGGGCTACCGCGTGATCGTCGTGGGCGAGCCGGGCCATCCAGAGGTCGAGGGCATTCTGGGCCACGCCGGTGATGACGCTCAAGTCGTGAGCTGTGCCGCCGACGCCGAAGAGCTGCCGCTCAAGGGCAAGGTGGGCCTGGTTGTGCAGACCACCCAAACCGCGCAGAACCTGGCCGAGGTTGTGGCCTCCATCACCCCGCGCGTGCAGGAACTGCGCGTGATCAACACCATCTGCGCAGCCACGAGCGAGCGCCAGCAGGCGGCGGCAACCCTCGCCAACCGCTGTGATTGTATGGTCGTCGTGGGCGGAAAGAATTCGGGCAACACGCGCCGCCTGGCGCAGATTTGTGCCGATGTCTGCGAGCACACGCATCACATCGAGGAAGCTTCCGAGCTTGAGGCCGCGTGGTTTACCGACGCCCACCACATCGGCATCACCGCCGGAGCCTCCACCCCGCAAGAACACATCGAACGAGCCGTCGCTCGCATCAAGGAGCTTTACCACTAATCATGGACCAGACCGTACCCGCATACGCCGCCGAGGTGGCCGATTACGGGCGCAGCCGCGACCCCGAGCCGGGTGAGGGCGCGCTCGTAAAGAACGTGCGTCCCGAATCGCCCGCGTGGGATGTGGGTATCGAGCCGGGCATGCGCGTGCTCACGGTCAACGGTGAGCAGCTGACCGATATGATCGTGTGGCTCTGGGAGGCCGACGATGATACCGTCGACCTGGAGGTTTTCGATCCGCGCGACAACACCGTCACCTCCGTCGAGCTCGACCGCTTCCCGGGAGAGGACTGGGGCCTTGAGTTCGATGGCCCTATCTTCGATGGCATGCGTACCTGCGTAAACGCCTGCGTGTTCTGCTTTATGACCATGCTGCCCAAGGGCGGCCGCTCAACGCTCTATATTCGCGACGACGACTACCGCCTGAGCTTTTTGCAGGGCAACTTCGTCACGCTCACGAACCTCACCGACGAGGACGCGCAAAACGTCATCGCCCGCAACATGAGCCCCATGAACGTGTCGGTCCATGCCGTGAGCCCCGACGTCCGCCGTCGTATGATGGGCCGCAACGCCCAGCGCGGCATGGACGTACTCGAGGCCATCATGGCCGCCGGCATCGAGATCCACGCCCAGATCGTACTGTGCCCTGGCATGAACGACGGCGAAGAGCTGGAAAAGACCCTGCGCTTTTGCGAGGAGCACGAGCAAATCACAAGCCTGGGCATTGTGCCGCTCGGTTTTACCAAGCATCAGAACCGTTTTAGCTGGTCCTACAGCGACAAGCCCGAGCTAGCGCGCGAGACCATTGCCATGATCCGTCCCTACCAGGATCGTGCCTACGAACGCTTTGGCCGCCACACCTTCCAGATGAGCGACGAGTTCTATCTGGACGCCGGCATCGAGCCTCCCGAGGCGGACTTTTACGACGGCTACCCACAGTACTACGACGGTATCGGTATGATCCGCTCGTATCTGGACGAGACAGACGATGTCCTTATCGCCGACGCCGAGCGCCTTGCCCGCGTTCGCAAGGCTATGACCGCCCGCGACCAACACCTGATATGTCTTTCGGGCGCCAGCGCTCGCGATACCGTGGCGCGCTTCGTGGAGTCCCCACAGGGCCTTGCCGGCACTGTCACGGCCATAAAGAACCGCTACTTTGGCGGCAACGTGGACGTGACCGGCCTCATCGTCGCGTGTGACATTCTGGAGCAGCTGCCCCAAGACCTGTCGGGGGTTATGCTCTTTGTGCCTAAGCTCATGTTCAACGCTGACGGCATGACGCTTGACGAGTATCATCGTGACGATTTACTCGCAAGCCTTACCAGTCGCGGCGCCGAGGTTCATGTGGTGTCGACCATGCCGCATGAACTGCTCGATACCCTGGAGCACATCCTTGGCATTGTGCCTGCCGACTCTACTAATTCCACTGACCCTACCCATTAAAGGAGTGCAGATGAAACCTATCGTCGCCGTCGTCGGACGCCCCAACGTGGGCAAGTCCACGCTCGTCAACCGCCTGGCCCAGACCTCGGACGCCATCGTCCATGAGTCCCGCGGCGTCACGCGCGACCGCTCGTATCACACGGCCGACTGGAACGGCCGCGAGTTCACCATCGTCGACACGGGCGGTATCGAGCCGCTCAAGAGCGACGACGTCTTTGCCACGTCCATCCGCGACCAGGCGCTCGCCGCCGCCGAGGAAGCCGCCGTCATCCTGTTTGTGGTCGATGGCCGCACCGGCGTCACCGAGGAGGACGAGTCGGTCGCACGCATGCTCAAGCGCTGCGACAAGCCGGTCTTTCTGCTGGTGAACAAGCTCGACAACCCCGATCGCGAGAACGACAGCATCTGGGAGTTCTATTCGCTCGGCATCGGCGAGCCCACGCCGCTCTCGGCCCTGCATGGCCACGGTACGGGCGACCTGCTCGATGACATCGTGGCCCTGCTTCCGGAGGAAGAGGACGAGGTCGCCGATGAGTTCCCCGACGCGCTGAACGTAGCCATCATCGGCCGCCCCAATGCCGGTAAGTCGTCGCTGTTCAATCGTATCCTGGGCGCCGACCGCTCTATCGTGTCCAACATTGCCGGCACGACGCGCGACGCCATCGACACCGTCGTGGAGCGCAACGGTAAGCACTACCGCATGGTCGATACCGCGGGCATCCGCAAGAAGAGCACTGTGTACGAGAACATCGAGTACTACTCCATGGTCCGCGGCCTGCGTGCCATCGACCGCGCCGACGTGGCGCTGCTCGTCGTCGATGCCTCCGTGGGCGTCACTGAGCAGGACCAGAAGGTCATGGGTCTTGCCATCGAGCGCGGCTGCGCCATCGTGGTGCTGCTCAACAAGTGGGATCTGCTCGACGACGACCGTAAGCGCGAGGCCTGCATGGAGACCATCGACCGCCGTCTGGGCGTTATGGCTCCCTGGGCCCAGTACCTGCGCATCTCTGCCCTGACCGGCCGCAGCGTCGAGAAGATCTGGGCAATGGTAGACGCCGCCGAGAAGACGCGCTCGCAAAAGATCAGCACCTCGCGCCTCAACACGTTCCTCACCGACCTGCGCGAGTTCGGTCATACCGTGGTGGACGGCAAGCGCCGCCTGCGCATGCACTACGTGACCCAGACGGGCGTCAACCCGCCGACGTTCACGTTCTTCGTCAACCACAGCGACCTGGTCAACGACACCTACCAGCGCTACGTGGAGAACCGCATGCGCTCGACCTTCGACTTTGCCGGCACGCCCATTCGACTCTTCTTTAGGAAGAAGGAGCAAAAGGATGCTTAATCCGATTCTGCTGACCGCCATCTGCGCCGTGGTCTCGTTCTTTATCGGGGCGATTCCGTTTGGCCTGATCCTGGGCCGCGTGTTCAACCACACCGACATTCGCAAGGCGGGCTCCGGCAACATCGGCACCACCAACGCCCTGCGTGTGGCCGGCCCCAAGGTCGCGGCGCTCACGCTGCTGCTCGACTGCCTGAAGGGCGCCATCTGCGTCCTTATCGCGCGTCCGTTCATCGCGAGCGTGGGCTATGGTTTTCCGCCGAGCATTATGGCCCCCGGCGCCGCCGGCGACTGGATGCTCGGCGTCATCTGCCTGGCAGCCGTGTGGGGCCACATCTTCTCGCCCTACCTTAGCTTCCACGGCGGTAAGGGCATCGCCGTGGGCCTGGGCGTGATTCTTGCCTGGTGCTGGCCCATCGGACTTTCGCTGTTGGGCATGTTTATCGTGGCCGTTGCCATCACCAAGTACGTGTCGGTGGGTTCGCTTGCCGCCGCCATCGGACTTCCCATCGCTGCCTGCGCGGTCTTTCCGTACAGCAGCCTAGGACTTAAGTTTTGCATGGCGATGATCGGCATCACCGTGGTGTGGGCCCATCGCTCGAATATCCAAAAGCTCATGGCCGGCAAGGAGTCCAAGCTCTCGTTTACCAAGCGCGTCACCGAGCCCGACGATAAGTAGGAGAGAGTCATGAATGTTGCGCTGATTGGCTCCGGCTCCTGGGGAACCGCCGTCGCCGGCCTTGCCGCCGCGCGAGCCGAGCGCGTGACCATGTGGGCCCATAGCGAGCAGACGGCCGCCGGCATTAACGGTGAGCATCGCAACCCCCGCTATCTTGTGGACTACGTGCTGCCGGAAAACGTTGTCGCCACGACGAACCTGGCCCAGGCGCTCGACGGTGCTGATGCGATCATCTTTGCCGTGCCTTCGACGCATCTGCGCGACGTCTGCCACCAGGCGGCGCCGTTCATCGCGGACGAGACGCCGGTTCTGTGCCTCACCAAGGGCATCGAGCCCGAGTCCGGCCTGCTCATGAGCGAGGTCATCGCCAGCGAGATCGGCAACGAGTCGCGCGTGGCGGCGCTCTCCGGCCCCAACCATGCCGAGGAGATCTGCCGCGGCGGGCTTTCGGCCGCCGTCATCGCCAGCGAAGATCCGCAGATAGGGGAGACCTTCAAGAACCTGCTCCTATCCACGGCCTTCCGCATCTACCTGTCGCAGGACATGACGGGCGTCGAGGTCTGCGGCGCCATGAAAAACGTCATCGCTATCGTGTGCGGCATCTCTGCCGGTACCGGCGCGGGCGACAACACGCTTGCTCTTATCATGACGCGCGGCCTGGCAGAGATCAGCCGCCTGGTGCACGCCCGCGGCGGCCAGGCCATGACCTGCATGGGGCTTGCCGGCATGGGCGACCTCATCGCCACCTGCACCTCGGAGCATTCGCGCAACCGCACTTTTGGCTACGAGTTTGCCCACGGCGTGTCGCTCGACGAGTACCAGGCACGCACGCATATGGTGGTCGAAGGTGCCGTCGCGGCCCGCAGCGTCAGCGAGCTCGCCCGTTCACTGGGCGTAGACATTCCGCTCACCTTTGCCGTAGAGCAAACGCTCTACAACGGTGTTACTTTGGATAGGGCACTCGAGATTCTTACCGACCGCGTCCCCTCTCAAGAGTTCTACGGACTCGCCGACTAGCGCAGAAAGGCTACTACCATGGGTTCCATCAAAATCGCTCCGTCCGTCCTTTCGGCCGACATGGCCAACCTCAAGGGCGAGCTCGACAAGATCGCCGGTGCCGACTACGTGCACTTCGACGTCATGGACGGTCACTTTACCGGCAACCTGACCTTTGGCGTTGACATCCTTAAGGCCGTCAAGCGCTCCACCGACGTGCCGGTCGACGCGCACCTGATGGTGTCGAACCCCGACGAGACGGTCGATTGGTACGCCGATGCCGGTGCCGACATGATCACCGTGCACTACGAGGCCTCCACGCACCTGCACCGCACGCTCACGCATCTGCAGCAGCGCGGCGTCAAGGCCGGTGTGGTGCTCAACCCCGCCACCCCCGTCTGCGTACTCGATAGCATCATCGACGTCGTGGATATGGTGCTGTTGATGAGCGTAAACCCTGGCTTTGGCGGCCAGAGCTTTATCCCCGGTACCATCGCCAAACTGCACGAGCTTACGGCCATGTGCGAGCGTCACGGCGTTTCGCCCCTCATCGAGGTCGACGGTGGTATTTCTTCCAAGAACATCGCAAACGTCGTCAAGGCCGGCGCCAACGTGCTCGTAGCCGGCTCCGCCGTATTTAAGTCCGAAGATCCCGCTGCCGAGGTTGCGCTGCTGCAGAAGCTGGGCAACGAGGCTGCACAGGAGGCATAAACCCTTATGACCGCAGGTCAAAACCGCATACCCGTGAATCTTGACTATGCCGCCTCGACGCCCATGCGCGCCGAGGCGCTCCTTGCGCAGCGCGAATATGACGACAGCGAGCTTGCCGGCGTCAACCCCAACTCGCTGCATTCGCTCGGCCGCAAGGCCGCCGCACGCCTTGAAGTCGCCCGTCGCGAGATCGCCCGTAGCTTTGGCGCACGTGTTCGCCCGTCCGAGATTATCCTTACCAACGGCGGTACCGAGGCCAACCAGCTGGCACTGCTCGGTCTTGCCGAGGGCGCTCGTCAACGTGATCGCAAGCGCGATCGCGTCATCGTTTCGGCCATCGAGCACGATTCGATTCTGGATAACCTGCCACTGCTGCGTGCCGCCGGCTTTACCGTCGACCTGGTGCAGCCCTGCCGCGCAGGATACATTGAGCCCGCTGCGCTCACGGAGCTGCTCGGCGACGACGTGGCGCTTGTGAGCATTATGGTCGCCAACAACGAGACCGGCGTGGTGCAGCCCATCCGCGAGCTGGCCGCCGCCGCACATGCTGCCGGCGCTTTGTTTCACACCGATGCCATCCAGGGCTATTTGCACATTCCGCTCGATGTCACCGAACTGGGTGTCGATGCCATGACCGTTGCCGCGCACAAGATCGGCGGCCCCGTGGCATCCGGTGCGCTCTACCTTAAGAACCGCACGCCGCTGCGCCCCCGAATCTTTGGCGGTGGACAGGAAGCCGGCCGTCGCGCCGGTACGCAGGATCTGCGCACGCAGCTGGCTTTTGCCGCTGCCGCTTCCGCGCTGTTGCCGAATGTTGCCCAGGAGCGTACAACGCTGCAGGCCTTATCCGACAAGCTCTACGCCACGCTTACGGCCCATCCGCACATTCACGCTACGATGGGCGACTACGCGCAGGCAGACCGTCTGCCGGGTATGGTTTCAATCTACGTCGACGGCATGGACTCCGAAGAGCTCATCATCAAGCTCGATGCCGCCGGTTTTGAGGTTTCGGCTGGATCGGCTTGCTCGAGCGGCAGCATGGACCCGAGCCACGTGCTCAGCGCCATGGGCATTGGTCGCGAGCAGGCATTGGGGTCGCTGCGCATCTCGTTTGATGACCGCGTGAATCCGAGCGATCTGGACGACTTTGCCCAGACGCTGCTCTCGATCGTAGGCGCCGCATGATCGTCTCCGAGCTTGAACGTGCGCTGCTGACGCGCTACCCCAAGGCGGACGCCGAGGGCTGGGATCACGTAGGACTCTCCGTTGGCGATCCGGCCGCGGAGATCACCGGCGTTGCCTGCGCACTCGATGCGACCGAGGCTAATGTTCGCCGCGCCCAAGAAGCAAGCGCCAACGTGCTGCTGACGCATCATCCCATATACATCAAGGCACCCGAGGCCTTTTGTCCGGCGGATGCCACACGACCCCAGTGCAGTGCGGCCCTCTTCGAGGCTGCCCGCTGCGGCGTGAGCATTATCTCGCTCCACACCAACCTGGACCGCTCACACGAAGCCCGTGTCTGTCTGAGCGAGCTGCTGGGTGCTGCACCCGTGAGCTCACTGGAGCACGTGGACAACCCCGAAGCCACCGGCCTGGGCGCGCTTGCAACGCTCAACGACCCGTGCACGCTGCGCGATCTTGCCACCCGTGCTGCCACGACCTTCGGCAGCGACCCGCGTGTGTGGGGCGAAGCCGATCGCCCGTGCCGCACCGTCGCCATTCTTGGCGGCTCCCTCGGCGACTTTGGTGAGCTTGCCATCGCCGCGGGCGCAGATGTTATTGTGACCGGAGAGGCCGGCTACCACGTGGCGCAGGACCTTGCCTTGCGTGGCCTGAGCGTGATTCTGCTCGGCCACGACCGCTCCGAGGAGCCGTTCGTTGATATATTGATGAACTCTGCAGTTGACGCCGGGGTCGACCCCCGTCATGCGATTAAAATACTGAACCCTTGCCAATGGTGGACTGTGACAAAAGGAGAGAACTTATGAGCGCCGGCGCTACGCTACTCAAGCTGCAACAGATCGATTTGGAGCTCGCCCGCAACAAGAGCGAACTTGCCAATATGCCGGAGCTCAAGGAGCTCGCCTCAAAGCGTAAGACCTATGTGAAGCTCAAGTCCGAGATGACCAAACTCTACGCCCAGCGCAAGGATCTGGACATTGAGCTCGACGATCTCAACACCACCGAGATCCAGACCAATAACGCCATCGAGGCCGCAAAGAAGCGTCACGTCGATGGCTCTGACTACCGCGAAGTCCAGGATTTGGAAAACGAGCTCGCCACCCTGGCAAAACGTCTGGACAAGATCGAGCACACCCGCAAGGACGTCGTCGTCGCCCATAAGGAAGCGCTTGACCGCGAGGCTCGCGCGCAGGCCATCATCGCCAAGTTCGAGGAGGGCGTAAAGGCCGACACCAAGGCCGCCCGTACCAAGGCTGCCGATCTGCAGGCTCAGATCGATGCCGCCACCAAGGAGCGTACCGCGCTTGCCGCCACGCTGCCGACCGACGTGCTCACCGATTACGAGCGTCTGCTCAAGCAGTTCCGCGGCCTGGCCGTCGAGACCATCAAGGGCAACATCCCCACGGTCTGCCACACCGCGCTGCAGGCGTCGTCCATGAGCGACCTCAACCACGACGGTAGCGAGATTACGCACTGCCCGTACTGCCACCGCCTGCTCGTGCTCCCCAGCAAGGAAGCTTAAACGATGGCGGCACCCAACAATTCAATGCAACTTGAGGGAAAAACGATCCTGCTGGGCATTACCGGCGGGATTGCTGCTTATAAAATGCCCAATGTGGCCCATGCCCTGGCCAAAGCCGGCGCCAATGTGCATGTGCTGATGACCAAAAACGCCACGGAGTTTATCACCCCGCTGGTGTTTGAAACCCTGACCAACAACCGCTGCATTGTGGATACCTTTGACCGCAACTTCCAGTATGATGTGGCCCATGTTTCGCTGGCCAACGCGGCGGATTTGATGCTGATCGCCCCGGCAACCGCAAATGTGATCGCCAAGCTGGCCCACGGCCTGGCGGATGACATGCTGACCACCGTTACCCTGGCGGCCCGCTGCCCCAAGCTGGTGGCCCCCGCCATGAACACCCATATGCTGGAAAACCCCATCACCCAGGATAACCTAAAAACGCTGGAACATTACGGTTTCACCGTCATTCCCTCCGGTTCCGGCCTGTTGGCCTGCGGCGATACGGGCTCCGGCCGCCTGCCTGATGAGGGCGTACTGGTGGACTATGTGGCACGGGAGCTGGAACACGAAAAAGACATGCAGGGCATGAAAGTGGTGGTTTCCGCTGGCGGCACCCGCGAACCGATGGACCCGGTGCGCTACCTGACCAACCATTCCACCGGCAAGATGGGCTATGCCGTGGCCCGCGCCGCCGCCATGCGGGGTGCGGACGTCACCCTCATCCACGGCCCCACGGCCCTGCCCCCGGTCAAGTTCACCGAGGACGTGCCCATCACCACGGCGCAGGACATGTATGAAGCTGTCACCAGCCGCTTTGCGGACATGGACATCCTTGTGATGGCCGCTGCCGTGGCCGATTACCGCCCCGCCACCGTGGCCGACGATAAGATCAAGAAAAAGGACGGCGACCTCTCCATCCCCGTGGAGCGCACCGCCGACATTCTGGGCACCATCGGCCCCCGGAAGACCAAGCAGTTCCTCTGCGGCTTCTCCATGGAGACCCGCGACATGGTAGAGAATTCCGCCGCCAAGCTGAAAAAGAAGAATCTGGACATGGTGGTGGCGAACAACCTCAAGGTCTCCGGTGCCGGGTTCGGCGTGGACACCAACGTGGTCACGTTCATCACCCCGGACGGCACCCGGGAGCTGCCCCTGATGAGCAAAGCCGACGTGGCAGACGCCATCCTGGACGAAATTTTAAAGCGCCGCGGCCACTGAGACATAAAAAAATACGCCTTGCGTCTGCAAGACGTATTTTTTTATGTCCGTTTACTGGTTGCCGGCCACCATCATCTTGCTGGCCTTATAGATATCACCGCAGCCCAGCGTGATGACCATATCTCCCTCGCGGGCGTTCTGCTTCACCCAGTCGGCAGCCTCTTCCAGGCTGTTGACCAGCACGGAACCGGGGATCTGTGCCGCCAGCTTCGCGCTGGTGATGGTGGGGTCGTTGGGCTCGCGGCTGCCCATAATGGGGGTGATGACCGCGATATCGGGGATCTTGAGCACATCCACAAAGTCGTTGAACAGCATCTTGGTGCGGCTGTATG
>OFMC01002496.1_pt1 | contig 11604 bp, 10 predicted proteins | sample 1541271 | NCBI WGS metagenome assembly OFMC01 (sample SAMN04209252, study PRJEB22552) | human gut metagenome | biome: gut; material: feces | host: Homo sapiens | place: USA: Oklahoma | reverse complement strand
ACGGATGTAAATGTTAGTGTATCGGGCATAATATGCTGTTTTTGAGGCAAAGATAGAAGGCAATTAAAGGATTTGAAAAGACATGGGAAATATTACTTAAAATTTATGTGCGTCTCAAAAAGTTTCTTGATAGGCAAAATATTTTCTTTGAGTCCACATTATTGTAGGTAATATTATGTATCTTTGCAAATTGTAAATGGAGATATGTAAAATGGCAAATAAAAAGATAAATCGTTTGAAAATTGTTCTCGTCGAAAAAGAAAAGACCAACAATTGGTTAGCAGAACAATTAGGTAGGGATAAAGCTACAATATCTAAATGGTGTACAAATACTTGTCAACCAGACGTTGAAACATTTATAAGAATATCAAAACTTTTAAATGTTGATGTCTCGGAATTGCTTAGATTAGATGTTGTGGAAATGTAAGATAAAAGTATGTAAACTATGGAAAAAAATAGTACAGAGCTACTTATGGAGCAAATAAACAAAATAGAGGGTGTACTTAATTTTCTTCATGTTCAGTTTTGAGAGGATTATGAAGATGATTGACTATATTTGGAAATATAAAAAGGTAAATTGACAAAAAGCTAAAGAACAAATTTATGGCATTACCTAAATTTCAAGATTTCTTATATCCGTTTCTAAAGAAATTAGAAGACGGTAAAGATGTCACCTCAGAAGAAATGAAAACATTTCTTATTGAGCACTTTCATTTGACACCCGAAGATTGCGCGTTAAAGACTAAAAGCGGAAAAACCATTCAATTTGAAGATCGCTATAGCTGGACTCGTCAATGGTTGCGCCGTGCTTTGTTGATAATGCTACCAAAAAGAGGTATGTATAGAATAACAGAGAGAGAAAAAGAATATTTAAAAAATCATACATCTCTGAAAGAATCTGATTTGTTGAAATATCCTGAGTATGCTGAATATGCAGGTAAATCTCCTAAAACTGGTAACTCTGTTTCAACAAGAGCTACGAGTATTGATGCTGCAAATTCGACTCCAACTCCGACAGAGCAATTAGAATCAGCTTATCAGATAATCGTAAAAGACCTTGCTGCGGATTTATTACAGAAGATTCTAGAACAGTCTCCAAAACGGTTTGAGCAAATAGTTGTCGACCTTATGCTTGCAATGGGTTACGGCGGATCATTGGATGATGCAGGAATGGTAACGAAATATTCTCATGATGACGGAATTGATGGTGTTATCAAAGAGGACAAACTTGGATTGGATAAGATTTACATTCAAGCTAAACGCTATTCTATAGGGAATACTATAGGAAAACCGGATCTTCATGCTTTTGCAGGGGCACTTGATGAAAAGAAAGCAAACAAAGGTGTTTTTATAACTACAAGCAAATTTACCTGTGAGGCACGCAAATTCGCAGAAGAAAAAGCGAGCAAGAAAATAGTGCTCATAGATGGTGAAGAACTTGCACGCTACATGATTGAGTATAACATAGGTGTCAGTACCAGACGAAAATATATCGTAAAACGTATAGATACCGACTATTTTGAGGAAGACGATCATGATATATAAGTTTGTGGATTTATTTGCTGGCTGTGGAGGCCTAAGTTTGGGTCTCCAACAAGCAGGCTTTGCCCCATGGTTTATTAATGAAATTGTGGAGCAATTCTGCAATACATATAAGTTCAATCATGATTTAAGTGATGAACATTATTATGTTGGAGATATCGCGGAGTTAAACTTGCATTTAGACGAATACAAGGAGATACTCTCAGATATTACATTGGTGTGTGGAGGCCCTCCTTGCCAAGGGTTCTCTATGGCAAATCGTCAAAGGATATTAGATGATCCAAGAAATTCATTATATAAGCAATATTTGATATTTCTGAGAAATGTGCGTCCAAAGTTCTTTGTGATGGAGAATGTTAAAGGTATGATGAACAAGATTGAAGAAATCAAACAAAATTTCAAGGAATATCTTGGCGAAGAATACCAATTTGATTATGCCATACTCAAAGCACAAGACTATGGCGTACCACAAAATAGGGAACGCTTTATAATGATTGGTAACCGAGTAGGCGTTTCTCCTCATTTAATATTTGAGGAAATTTACAGACACAAGCGTAAACCCTTTGTGTTAAAGGATGCCTTAGAGGGATTGCCACATCTAATTGCCAAAAAAGAAAAAGGTTCTAAAGGCATAGAATGTGCAGATTCTGGATTCACAGAGTGTGATTTTACATATATACATAACGATTTCTATAGTTTCATCAATGGAGACAAAGAAATAACAAAGCTCTATAACCACAAGAATCGGTATAATAATGAACGTGATATTGAAATCTATCGTCGTTTGCCACAAGGTGCAAATTCCCTGCATGAATCTATTGCTGACATAATGCCTTATAAAAGAAGAAATGACATATTTAAGGATAAGTATTTCAAGTTGGATGAATCTCAGATATGCAAGACGATCACTTCCCATATGAAGTTTGATTGCAATATGTATATTCATCCTTGGGATGCTCGAGGACTTAGTCCTCGTGAAGCAGCTCGTATTCAGACGTTCCCTGATGATTATGTTATAACTGGTTCTCAAAATATGTGGTATGCACAAGTTGGGAATGCAGTTCCAGTAAAACTTGCTAAAGCTATAGGCGATGGCATCATGAAATTTATAAAATGAGACATCTTGAATTATTTGCAGGCATAGGCGGTTTCAGAAGGGCTATGGATCTTCTGACACAAGACCGTATAATGAATTTTCACTGTGTTGGCTATTCTGAGATAGACCCAAAAGCAGTGAAAACATATTGTGCCAACTATCATCCTGATGAGGATGGTGAGGTGGCAATGGGCGATATCGTAGAGTTTACCCGTGACGTAAATAATATAACAAATCTACCGGACTTTGATTTGGTAACAGGTGGATTCCCTTGTCAGACTTTTAGTATGATGGGAAGACAAACAGGCTTTAACGAGGATAGAGGTCAGATGTTCTTTCATATCATAGATATCCTTAGAGAGAGAAGACCGCGCTATGTATTACTTGAAAACGTCAAGAATCTTAAGAATCATGACAAAGGAAGAACGTATAAGAGAATAAAAGAAGAATTGGAAGTCTTGGGATACAGTGTATTTACAGACATTTTCAATACAGCCAAGTTCCATCTTCCACAAACTCGTAACAGGCTCTTGATATTTGCAACAACAGAACCTGTGCCAGAAAACTTCGAGGAAATATTTACTTGCGACAATGTTGCAAATACATTTGAATCTGTTTGTGCGGAGTTAAGTACGAGTAATTATGTGACTGTAAATGATTTGCTAATGAGAGAAGTTGCCCCAAAGTATTTTTTGTCTGAAAGAATAAAGCCAACGATTTTGGCTGATGGTTCGGCAAATTTCAAATCTCGGTCTGATATAAACATGAGCATAGCAAGACCATTGACGGCTACGATGCATAAAATGCATAGAGCTTGTCAAGATAATTATTATAGTCAAGATTTTATAGAATCTCACGGCTCTATAAATCCTGTGAAAACTATGACAAAAGAAGAATTGGCCAAACTCCCTATACGAAAGTTAACACCTGAAGAAGCTTTTATGTTACAGGGATTTCCTTCTGCGTTTGCGCTGAATGGACGTAATGCAGGAGTTGCGGACGGTTCTCTTTACAAGCAAGCAGGTAATGCAGTGAGCGTAAATACTATTTATGCCACTCTTTACTTCTTAATTACAAACAATATAATACACGAATAGTATGTTCTTCTTTTTTGATATAGAAAAGCGTATTGGCTTAAAGAAATTAAGCAACGCAGATTTAGGAACCAGTGACACAAGTAGACAAACCCACATCGGACTTTACAATGATGTCCTTCAATTCTTAGGCGACAATGTAGTAATGACTGCAATGCTCGTCTATGGCGATTATTGCCAAATGTTGGATTGCTATTTTGATAGGATTGAAAATCCTGATGGAACTTACAGAAGCCCTAAGATTAGAATTGGAAGTAAGACAGAGGACTCTATCGTTTCTAAGATTAGAGAGTTCGCATTGACTGATACAAGTGCAGAATGGTATCTGCTTTGGTCTGGACTTGAAAATAAAGATTTGGTGTTTTGGCTTATCAATAGTAAGTCCAATGATTATAATTTCATAAAGGACTTAGTAGGGTCTAAAACTCACATTGTCACAGATGAAGACAATGCATATGTCTGTTTAAAAGACTTAATGATTAATAAGATAAATCGTTCAAGTGTCGATATTCAGAAAGAGATAGAGATTATTTCTCAGACAGGAATTCAAAGTAAGAAATACAAACCTTTTGATTTAGAAAAGGCAAAGAGGAACTTTGCATTTGTAGGCAAAAGGGGCGAGGAACTTGTAAACGAATACCTTGAACAACAGAAAAAATTACACTTTGTAGAGTCATTTGAATGGATGAATAAGAGCAGAGAGTCTGGGCTACCATACGATTTCATTTTGAACAAAGATCAATATGTAGATGTCAAATCAACCAGATTTGACTTCTCGCAGAATATCGTGTTCAGTAATCAAGAGGTTGGTTTTGCGAGTCAGCAGAAATCTGATCTTACATATTCCGTTTATAGAATTTTCGACCTTATCGATACAAATGCAAATCTGAAGATATGCACACAGTGTATGCCGTATATGGAAATACTCAACCAAAAAGTGCAGACATTTAATGATGCAATAATCCAAAGCAAGACACGACTTTTAGGATTGAATGTAGCCGTATCTCCAGCAGATTGTTTTGGTAATATACAAGATATCATAAAATTGTAAAGTATGGAAGAAATCGTAAAACATATAAATGATACAAATGCCAGTTTTCGCCAGCCAAATGCTGGTGATGCTAAGAATACGGATTTGTTCTTGGACAATGAGCATTATTCTCTGTTTAAAGATAGTGGAGAACAAATTACTGTCCGGTATAGCAAAGAATATCTGACTAAGGCAATATTGTTCATTGCATCTATTCTGCCGAGAAAATTCGACCAATCTGCTACACATGAATTGATCAAGTTCTCAAAAGAATTTGTTCTTGACCAATTAGCAATAATCGATGCTTTGTTTACTGTAGGCGGCAGGTCTGTAAATTCTTTTACTCAAGTTTGGAATGCTCGCAAGGATGTTCCACAAAAAAATGGCAAGATTGATAAACGGTTTTATTTCAATGGATTATTAAAGGACGTCCTTTATACAGATTATAAAGGTGTCCAACGCAAGACAAAATTTACTATAAGAAATTACTTTGCTGGTGGATATTCTGACTTGCATATTCTCAAGGCTGACGACGGAATATTTGACATACGAATATCAAATGCCAATGTTCCTACATTCGATAATAAAGAGGATGGGCTTGAAGAAGTTGCGGAACAAAAGAAAGAAATCAAATGTCTTCAACAAATTTACTATGGTGCGCCTGGTACTGGTAAATCGTTTGAGGTCAAGGACACTACCAAAAGGTATTCAACCATCCGAACCACGTTTCATCCCGATAGCGACTACTCTACATTCGTCGGAGCATACAAGCCAGTGATGGAAGAGACACCAGTGTATGGTGCGCAAGGTGTGGAAGTGGCAAAGGAGAAGCGTATTACTTATAGCTACGTCAAGCAAGCATTTCTAAAAGCCTACCTTGGAGCATGGCAGAAGTATTCCAAGGGCGGCGAGACGGCAGAACCGCAGTTCTTGGTGATTGAGGAAATCAACCGAGGCAACTGCGCCCAGATATTTGGTGATTTGTTTCAGTTGCTTGACAGAAGCGACAATGGATTCTCCACCTACCCGATAGAAGCCGACTCCGACTTGCAGAACGAGATAAAGAAAGCGTTTGCCGAGGGCGGAGAGTATGCCATCGAAAACGGGCTGGACGTGGACGATGCTGTGGACGGCTACACAAGCAACTATGGCGAGACGTTGTCCGACGACATTAAGAACGGACGAGTGCTGCTATTGCCCAATAATCTTTATATATGGGCAACCATGAACACAAGCGACCAAAGCCTGTTCCCCATAGACTCCGCCTTCAAGCGCCGTTGGGACTGGCGATATGTGAAGATAGCCGATGCTGGCAAAGGTTGGAAGATAAAGTGTGGCACGGAATACTGCGACTGGTGGACGTTTGTTGAGGAAATCAACAAGAAGATAGCAAAGGAAACAAGTAGCGACGACAAGAAGTTGGGCTATTTCTTCTGCAAGCCAGACAAGAACGGGAATACCATATCAGAGGATAAGTTTGTCGGCAAGGTGTTGTTCTATTTGTGGAACGATGTGTTCAAGGACGGTGACACTTCTTTGTTTAAGGTTGGAGAAAACACTGAAGAAGCGACGTTTGAGGCATTCTATAATGATGATAACACCGTTAACATAGAAGCTATCCGCAAGTTCTTAGTTGCAGTAGTAGGAGATAACAACATTAAAAGCGGAAACGAAGAAGGGCCATCACCAGATGGAAATCCTTCTAACGGAATAGATTACACAAAATACTCATTCAACGGTGAAACTCGTTTGTCAAAGAAAGACATCGGTTATAAAATTGTCATGAAGTACATCAATGAACATTCTGACAAAACTTTTGAAGAGCTTCAGAAAAATCTCGCTTTTGATGAAAGTGTAGATAACAAGTATAGATACAAGGGTGTTCTGGCAAAAGTAGAAGACATAAATGGAAGCTATCAGGATTGCTTTAGCGATGAACGAACTTCCTCAGATGGTGTTAATTATAAAGTTCTGACTTGGTGGAACAAGTATAACATTGATTTCATCATTAACTTTGCGAAAAAACAAGGTTGGTCAGTAGATAAAGAAACGGAATAGGAATATGCGCATACTAATCGAAGAATACCAATATGACTATGAGGACGTCGCCGACGTTCTCAAGGGTCTTGGTGTGCTTCAGAACGTGGAAGGAAAAGTCAGTCTGAGTTATGTGGGCTACTTCTTCAATCCGGACCCTGACGTTAACGATTGTGTGTTTATTCTGCCAAAGGTTCTGCTTGAGGGTGCGTTCGGGCATGAAAAGGTGTTCGGTCATATCGAACCTAAGGACTTGATAAATGCGGACGACTGCAAAGAGCTGAAAACGGAGGAATATACCTTCATCTATAATCTGAGCGTTTGGATATATCGTGCCATCTGCGTTTTTAAAGACCATGAGTTCGACCGCATGGACTGTCCGAAGAATCAGCCAAGCATCGTGCTCTATCGGCGAGCCCCGATGATGGGACACATGAAAAAGCGCCGTGCCAACACTTTTTTGGACGTGTTGCTTGCCTTGCAGGAATGGAACCGTAAGAACGAGAGCTTCGTGATGTTCGTGGTCAAGAATATGCACTCCGGCGTGAACAAGATAAACTGGACACGGACCATATCGAAAAGCCAAGCCATCATCCAGGACGGCACGGGAGGCTCACGCCGCCAAGACGTTAGCTATCTAAACCCCGTGAACAAGAAGCGTCAGATAAACTTTGACGAGGAACTTCTTGTCATTTACTATAGCATCCTTCAGCACATGCAGGACGAGTATGGTTTCCCCATACGCATCAATGTAAACTTCCCTTTGATAAGAGGTGAAAAGTTTAAACGATATGTTAGAGGATTTGGAAAGCGTCGTCTGAAACAAATTAAGTATAAATATTTTTCAGACAAAGCACTGGAGTTATGGGAATTGTGCTATGCTTTTTTTGACCGTCCTGAAAACATTACTCTTAATATAGACCAGAAGGAATATCTTTTGGTCAAGAGTTTCCATATAGTGTTTGAAGCAATCATAGATGAATTGATAGCAGGAGATCAAAGGAAGCAGTTGCCAAAGGAACTGAAAGACCAGCCCGACGGCAAACGAGTAGACCACATGTATCAGTATAAGGAGTTGACAAACAATGAAAATGATGATAATATCTATTATATCGGAGATTCCAAGTACTATAAACGAGGCAACGCCCTCGGTGTGGAAAGTGTTTACAAGCAGTTTACTTATGCACGCAATGTGATACAGTGGAACCTTGACCTCTTTAATGATGGAAAGAAGGAAGACCAAGATGGACATATTAAATTGCGTGATGATGTCACTGAAGGATATAATGTTATACCCAACTTCTTCTTATCGGCGAATCAGAATATACTCAGTGCAGATGATGATATTCATTTGATAGATAGTGAGAAGCCCGAACATAAGCGTAGACAAGAGTATTACCTTAGTCGGCAGTTTGACAATAGACTCTTCGACCGTGATACCTTTTTGTTGGCGCATTATGACGTTAATTTCCTGTTTGTTGTGTCATTGTACGGTAGGAACAATTCTGCTAGAAAAGCAGAATGGCGTAATCGTGTCCGCCAGTTGTTCCGCATGGAAATACAGAATATGCTCAAAGAAAACTTTGAGTTCTATGCAATTACGGCACATGCAGATGTCAATGCAGAAGCTTATATCAAAGATAATTTCCAGACCTTGCTTGGTAAGGTGTTCCACCCGTTTGAAAACAGAGAAGGCAGCGACCAGCAATACTACTCTTTGGCTTTGCGCAATCCGGATAAGGAATATGAGTATTACAAGAAGGTGAAGCGTGATGCGGTACGAGCAGAAGAGGCGCGCAAGCGGATAGCTGACGAAAATGAACAGGTGAAGTTTGACCTAAGACAAGCGTTTTATATCGCTCCTTGTGAGTTAGGTGTTGATCCTCGTACTCTTCCAGAAGATGTCATGCCAGTGATAGAGCCACGGATGCATGATGATATACCGAAACAGTTTCTCACGATGCACTATTTGGAAAATTATCCCACGGCAATGTTTCTTATCGGCATAGTAAATGGACTTGATCATCTACATTGGATATTCAGTCGCAAAGGTGGTAAGCGTGATGATGCTTATAATGTGCGACTTGGTAAGGATGTTCCTGGTGGTGTTGTCAAGAGTCGTGACTATGTAAGACATGCAAAGTTTGTGATACTGTATAATGCAGGTGAGAACAAGGTGTATAAAGCGTTCCGCGTCAAAAACATAGGTGAATTGACTCGTGAGCAGCTGATAAAGCAAGATTATCGAGATCCGCATCACGATAAGTATTTGTGTTATTTCTTCGATGAAGAGATAACGCTAGGCGAATTTGATATTCAAGGCATTATCAATGCCGATAAGGATAAATTCGAAGCAGATACGAAACGGAAAGAAGAATATGCTGAAGGACAGCCGGTATTCATGAGTGGTAAAGAACTAATAAAGTTTAGATTGTAATAAATTATGAGAAAAATAGTATTATCGATATTATTATGCATGATAACATGCTCTGTATTTGCCGAGACTCGCAGATATTATTGCGAAGTGAAAGGCATCGAAAAAGAATTGGGAACTGGTCTTAAAATTATTTTCGATTTTGGTGAAAACGCTTCTTGTACTATTTGGGGCAGTTTGAGCAGTAAACTAAAATTTGTGGATGAGAGTGGTGAGATTATAAATTTTCATAGCATGGTAGATGCCGCCAACTATATGGTAGAAAAAGGTTGGATATTTCAACAAGCTCACTCTTCTGTTTACAGTGGTAAATATATAGAGTGTTGGATATTCTATAAGGACGCAACAAGTCCTCAAGAGGCAAAGAAAGGTATTCTGACAGAACAAGACTATATGGATTCTCAAAAGAATAAATATAGTGATTCATATGAATGGTAATGTTTCCCTCGTATACATACTTTATCTTTGAGCTACACTTTTTAGTCATTATTTTTGGTTGTTACACAAATTATTGTTATATTTGCACATCAACTTTTGTTGTGGGAGGGTTAGTAGCCAGTTGGAGTATATGAACCATCGGGACAAAAATAAACCCTACGGCGGCATCCCATATACGGGCGATACCGCCTCTTTTATTTTATACAACACATCCTTTTTTACATATACACCTCAATCCCATTCACCTCAAATATACACACATTGCGAAGCTGCTGGATTCCATTCGGGTCAAGCAGCTGTGCCTACACTAAATGAAATTCTAGACATGGACAAGATGACAAAAGAACAGCGCAGCCATTGTATGGCATCCATACACAGCAAGAATACCAAACCGGAGATATTGGTTCGGCGGTATCTCTTTGCTCATGGGTTCCGGTACCGGCTGAACCATCCGCGACTGCCGGGACATCCAGACATCGTGATGCGCAAGTATCGTACGGTCATCTTTGTGAATGGCTGCTTCTGGCACGGACATGAAGGATGCAAGTACTTTGTGTTGCCGAAGAGCAGGACGGAGTTCTGGCAAGCGAAGATAGAACGCAACAGGGAAAGGGACTTGGAGGAACAACGGAAGTTGGCGGAAATGGGTTGGCACTGCATTACGGTGTGGGAGTGTCAACTGAAACCGAAAGTAAGGGAAAAGACCTTGCAGTCGCTTGAATATACGCTATGCCACATTTATCTTGAAGACCACAAGGTAAAGAGGTATGAGATGCAGGAAGAAGAAAGAGTGATGGCAGCAGAGCCTGATGTGGAAAAGAAATAATAGTTTTTATATATCGCTAATGGTGGGGATAGCTATAAAAACTACTGCTGTTTAGTAAAAGGATGATGGGGTGGTTAGAAGGTGTAGCTATTAGAACTTATGAAAAACCTTGTAAGGATCCATTTGTTGCATTTTCTTTTTGATATTCTGCGGTAGTGTAAGCAGAGCCGTGACACAGTTCAGTTTACACTACCATGCTATTACAATCAAAATAATGAATGATTGTTACTAACAACAATCATCCTTTACTTTATACGTTACTTTTTCCCTATTGATGCAAGATACTCATCCCATGTATAAAGGTCATGTTCCTTAAGATTTTTGTATTCTTGACCATTGGACAGGCATACCCAAGAATTATTGTAAAAATTCCCCAGGCGCAGTTGCTTCTGAGTACTCTTTTCTACAACTAAATCTCCCTCTTTGAATTTTGGCTTATTTAAATTTTGCTCTTCAGATGAAGAACTTTTTGATTTTTCCAAATTTAAATTTTGTTCTTCAGATGAAGAGCTTTTTGATTTTTTCAAATTTAAATTAGCAACAAGAAGATTTTTTATGTCTCGTGTATCATTGCAAAGTTGTATGAACTTCACCAGTAAATACACAAGAAATGCAAGATAGATAAGTGCAAAAATAAATGCTAATCCTTCCATAATAAATTGTTTAAGTTGATTACTATATGCAAAAGTAGTAAATATAATTTACAAAATACAATTTTAGTTTCGTTATCTCACACCACCAATCGCAATTGGATATAAATCGTGTTGTGGGAACTTCTCGCAGCCGATGTAGAGTGTATCGAAGGCATCGGTGCCGTCGGTTCTATGTAGTCAGAGATGAATAATCCCATTGCAACCGCCTTCGCTCTCATAATTATCTTCAATATCCGAAATGCTATCATCGCTAATGGTGTGAGTCTATCATCTGCGTCGGTCGATACGTGCATCTGCGTCGGTCGTTGCGAGCATCTGCGTCGGTCGTTGCGAGCATCCGCGTCGGTCGATACGTGCATCCGCGTCGGTCGTTACGAGCATCTGCGTCGGTCGACGCGGATGGTGGGGATAGCTATAAAAACTACTGCTGTTTAGTAAAAGGATGATGGGGTGG
>OFMC01002495.1_pt1 | contig 11610 bp, 8 predicted proteins | sample 1541271 | NCBI WGS metagenome assembly OFMC01 (sample SAMN04209252, study PRJEB22552) | human gut metagenome | biome: gut; material: feces | host: Homo sapiens | place: USA: Oklahoma | reverse complement strand
GCGTCCTCCCGCCGGAGGTAATTATCCACCGCCTGACCGGCGACGGCGCCAAGCGCGACCTCATCGCGCCACTCTGGAGCGCAGACAAAAAGCGCGTGCTCAATGCGATCCACGCCGCTTTCGCGCGCGACGATCTTACACAGGGTTCTGCGCTGTAGCGGGGTTCTCCGCTGCGCCTGCGCAGGGCCCAGTTTTGGCAGTTGTGCCCAAATACAGCAGTGTGTTCCTAAAAAAATTATACGAAAATTTGTGCAAAAAAGCAGTTAAGGTATTGAAACGTCGCAATTTCTATAGTAATATAAGAACAGTATGTCGTGCTGCGCCCATTTTGCGGCACGATGGCCCCAAAACGGCAGGAAAAAAGGTATCGAAAGGAATGACAAGAATGAACCAGGCACGGAAAAGAACGACAATGCAAAAAGTGCTTTCCATGATTCTTGTACTGGTCATGCTGCTGAGCCTGATGTCCATGTCAGCGTTCACGATGGCAACGAACGAGACAGGAGCGAGCAGCTCGGCACGAAATGATTTCATGCGCGTTTTCCATTTGGATTGCGGCAGAAAGTATTTCAGCGTCGCTGAGATCAAGTCGTTGATCGACACGGCTTCCGCGGCGAACTATACGCACATAGAACTGGCGGTCGGCAACGACAGCCTGCGTTTCCTGCTGGACGATATGTCTGTCACGGTTGATGGGAAGACCTATGCCAGTGATGACGTGAAGACGCAGATCCATAACGGCAATGTGAACTATTACGATGCGGGCAGCGTGAATGAGCTCTCGCAGTCTGATATGGACGCGATCATTGCCTATGCGCAGAGCAAGAACATCTCCATCATCCCGCTGATCAACACGCCGGGTCACATGGATGCGATCCTGAGCGCGGCGACCTCTCTGACGGGGGTGAACTGCTCCGCGTACGACTCTGTCCGCACGATTGACGTGGCGAATACCACTGCCGTTGCGTTCACGCAGGCGCTCCTGCAGAAGTACATCAATTACTTCGCCGGCAAGGGCTGCGGCTACTTCAATATGGGCGCGGACGAGTATGCGAATGACAAGACCGACGGTTTTGCAGCGCTGATCAAGGATAAAAAGTATGGCAACTTTGTCAGCTATGTCAATGCGGTCGCCGCGCAGATCGTTGCGGCCGGCATGACGCCCATCGCGTTTAACGACGGCATTTACTATAACAGCAACACAAGCGGCGGCGAATTTTCCAAGGACATTGTCGTCAGCTATTGGACGACCGGCTGGACTGGCTACACCCCGGCACCTGCAAGCTTTATTGCAGATAAGGGTCACAAGATCCTCAATACCAATGATGCATGGTATTATGTGCTTGCTGATAAAGTCACAGCATACACGTATAAACGTGCCCAAAACGGCGTGGTAAATACGCCTGTCACCTCTGTGCGCGGCGATAAGAGCGGCAGCGTGGCGTCGATCGGCGCGATGATCTGCTTCTGGTGCGACGATCCGGAACCGGAATACAGCGCCAACGAACAGGGCTATGTCAAGGAACTCATGACGACGCTGTCGAACAATAACAGCGACTACTTTACGCCCGTTGTGCCGCAGGTCGAGACCGCTCACCACGATCAGGGCCTGACTGTGGGCAATTCCACGATCCTGCGTCTTTCCACCGGCCTGAATGCAGTGTGGTCTGTCAGCGATGCGAGCGTTCTGTCTCTCGGCAGCGTGACGAGAAGCGCCGCAAGCACCGTGACCGGAAACCGCGTGACGGTCAACGCCCTCTCGAGAGGCACTGCGACGGTCACCGCCAAAGCCGATAACGGCCAGTCCTATTCCATGGATCTCACGGTCGCGGGCGAGGGCGACGTACAGGTTGATCTTACCGTCGGCGAAACGTGGTCTACGACCGTTCTCCGTAAGAATCTGAGCAATCAGTCCAATATTAGCAATTCTACGGCAAAAGTCGATATTGTCTGCAAGCAGCAGCGCTTTGGCGAGTTCGCGACGAGCATGACTGAGGGCGCGGCATACTACATCGTAAACAGCGAGGGAAAATATCTGGATGCCAACGCCGAATGGGTGGATGATGCTGACAATGCTGCTCAGTGGGCATGGGTTTATAATAGTAATATTTTTCATAGAGCTTATTATCTGGACCTCAATCCCAAAGGCAGTGAGACGTGGCTGTACTGTGATAATGGGCACTGGACAATCCAGAGTGGTCGGCTCAACACTAAATGCTCATATTTCGATGGCCTTACCGACGGCAAGCTCGTCAGCAAAGATGGCGACGTCCTCGGCACACCCATTACGGTTGGAAAAGAACCCATCGACGTCAGCACCATCACCATTACCGGCCGCAACGTCGGAACGACGGATGTTCAGATTGATGGAACATGGTATCACATCGTCGTCAATGACAACCTGCCTTCTGATCCGCTCACGGCGAATTCGCTCACCCTTGAGTACATGATCACAACTTGTCATGTGTATGATTACAAGAGCGAAAAGAACAGCCATGTGATCACGAGCGCGGCAGCATCGAATCCCACAGGTGTTGATGTATCGACGCTTGCGCCTGCAAATGGCTATTTCCGCAAAAACAATTCGAGCAGCAACCCCAAAATGGATGCCACCTATTGGCAGACCATGCGTCTGGATAAGTACCATAAACAGGCTGCTTCCGGCTGGGGAGACAGCACCGGTGACGGTACGACGCTGACCAATGTCCGCTACTATACCAACAGCGCGAATAAGGGCGCGTGGCAGTATCAGACTGCGGACGGTATCTGGCACTATTTCCGCTCCGGCGATCAGCTGGTCGCATATTACCTGCAGAAGACGGAAGTCACAAAGGACGTCACCACGTACACAAAGGACTGGGGTGTTGGAATCCCCTCCGATGGCAATGGAAGTAATGGTCAGGTAGCGCTGACGTTTGCGGTCGTCTATCCTGACAACACGGTGCTGCCTTCGAAGGAAAATATGTATCCGGGCTCCACGACGATTTATAACTATGAGAAAACAGGTCGTGACATTGGCATCATCATGCCGAAAGAGAACGAGTACTATACGATCTCGAAAATCACGGTAACCGATGGTGTGCGTACCAGACAGGATGACGACAATAAATGGTACAAAAATGACAGCATCAACTGGAATATGAAAACGACGCAGGCCGGCGGCATTTGGTATGATGAGACCGTGGTTTGGGACGCAAGCTATGGCACAGAACCTATTGTCAACGGCAAGATTAGCAACATCAAGTGGCCTGCAAAAAATACAGGCAAGCTCGTGCTGATCTACCTGAGCGCGGTGGAACTCGAAACCAACCTGAACGTCACCTATTGGGATGACGATGCCGACACCCAGATCTATAAGTATCAGATCGTGGCAAAGCATCAGGCAACCGATCCTGAGCCGAACTACAAGACTGCGCTCATGGACGGCAAGTCCTGCATCGGCGAAGCCGGTCCGTGGATGGGCAAGACTGCCGAGGATAACGGCTATCTGCCGGACAGCGCCTATGTGGTCAATGCTTCCGGTAACCAGCAGACCATCAGTAAGGACATTAAGCAGCTTGACGGTGTGACCGGCAACTACAAGAGCGGCATTTACGAGTATCGCTGGGCTGAGATTTCCGAAGACGGCAAGACGCTCATGCTGCACTATGACCGCAAGGACTTGAAGGCCAAGACCTATGTCGTTGACTTCGGTCTGCCGGTGACGATTCCGGTGAGCGCATTCGGCATTGAGGATGCCAGCACGATCGCGCAGATGTCACTGCTTGCCGGTGAGCAGACGCTTGAGAATACGGGCAAGTACGGCACTGCGAAGATCAACAGCGACGATAAGACGGTGACGTATACGCTCCACAATACGCTTGACAGCACGGCGGCGATCTCGCTCTTTGTCAAGTTTACGAATGATCCGGCTGAGCAGCCGACGGTCTTCTCCGTCAACATCATCCCCGCGACGAGCGTCTACTATGAGGACAGCTTCGCCACGTTTACGAACGCCGATGGCACGAACGTTGTCAATAAGAACCAGAAAAACGGCTACTGGACGACCGTCGGCGAGCAGGATACGACGAAGCAGCAGGTCTTTGAGCAGCTCAAGAGCGAGAACAGCAATGTCTACGGTTATGACCCTGCCTATGCCAACTGCAGCACCTTCTCCATGGGCAGCGCCACCAAGGTCACGGTCGATGCCAACACCAGTAAGCTCGGTCAGGTGCCCGCTGCGACCTTCACCTTCAAGGGCACTGGCTTTGATGTCATCTCCCTGACCAGCAACACCTCCGGCACGGTCATGTACACCGTGACGAATTCCAAGGGAGAAAAAGTGAAGGTCGGCCCGTGCGACACGTACTACGGCTACAATGGCGATGCCGCCGGTGTGACGACTGACAGCGCGAAGGCGCTCTACCAGATCCCGGTGATCAAGGTCTCCGGTCTGGATTATGACACGTATACCGTCAAGATCGAGGTCGGCTACGGTGAGTTCTACGATCACACGGGCAATGATTCCTACAGCTTCTGGCTCGATGCCATCCGCGTCTATGACCCCATGGGCAAGAATAAGGATGTCTACGCGCAGGACGGCGAGGGCTACCCGCAGTACATCAAGCTGCACGACGCACTGGTGAAAAATGGTGCGCAGAGCGAAGCGGTCTTCATCGACGGCGGCCCTAAGGCTAATGTCGAAACCTATACGAACTACGGCCCGAACAACGAGGTCTATCTGGCCAAGGGTCAGGCGATCACATTTACCGTCCCGAGAGACAGCAACATTGCAAGCGTCCAGATCGGCGCAAAAGCTCCCAGTGGCAGCGCTGCGCAGATGGTCGTGACCGGTGGTAATCGACTTGATCAGGTGCTTTCGACCGCGACCGAGATGTACTACGAGATCGGCACTGCCGACGGCAGCTTCATGATCACCAATGTGGGCGATGGCATCCTGTCGCTGACGAACCTGAAGATCACCTTTAAGGTCAAGCCGAACAGTGCAGCTGCGCTGAGCGCGCCGACCGCTGAGGAGCAGGACGCCGCAGTCATGTCTGTGCGCGCGCTCTTTGCTGAGCCCGAGCAGATCTTTGAGCCTGAGCACTTCACGGCCAAGTGGAGCCGCAACGTCCATAAGGGCGGCAAGGCGACGCTGACGGTCAAGACGTCTGCGGATGTCGAGGCGATCCATGTCGACGATGTGACGATCGACAGCTACAAGGTTCGCACCGAGCGCAGCGGTTGGGGCTCTTCCGCGAAGAAGGTGACCTACCACGTGTTCACCTATACCGTGACCGCGACGGCAACGGCGGACTACACCGTCTGTGCCATCAATGCCGACGGTGTTGCGAGTGACCCGATCACCGCAAAGCTGACGGTGCGTCCGTCCATCCGTGACTGGTGGCACGATATTTTCGGCAAGTGGCAGCACTAAGAGAGGAGTGATCGAACGTATGAAGAAAACCTATGTGAAACCCGAAGTCTACTTCGAGAGCTTTGAACTGAGTGCCAGCATCGCAGACAACTGCGCCAAGCCGCTCAACCTCAACCAGGATACCTGCAGAGATATCTTCGGCGATTATCGTAACAATGTGTTCTCTCAGGGAAGCTGCGATATGAACCCGGATCAGCTTGGATTCTGCTACCATGTTCCGTTGGAAGGGTCGAAACTGTTCGCCTCCTGACACAAGCTCACACAAGGAAATGCCCTGCCCGATTGGGCAGGGCATTTTTTCAAGAACCGAACGCCGCGCGATGACGCGCGCAGCAAAGGAGCAAAACTATGGATAAATTCAGGACACGCGGTGTGCGCGCGCTGCTGCTCACGCTTGCCGCGGCGCTGCTGCTCGCGTGCGCGGGCTGCGGGAAAAAGCCCGCCAAGCCGGATGAATACGGTCTTGCGGCGGAGAAATCAAAGCTGGACGGCATGGACATCGGCAACGGTCTGCAGCTTGTCAGCACCGGCCGCTATGCGGGGCTGTTCGTCGAGGATGGGGCTGACAAGACGGTGTCGGACGTGTTTTGCATCCGCGTGAAAAATACCGGCAGCAGCGACGTGCAGTATGCGCACATTACGCTCACGCGCGGTAGTGAGTGCTATGAGTTTGATATCAGCACGCTCCCGGCCGGGCAGACGCTTCAGGCGCTGGAGCTCGGCGCACAGACTATGCCTGAGAAGCCGGAGGAGCTGACAGTGACCGTGACAGCCTACGCCGCGTTCGCAGAGCCGCTGTCCATGCACGATGATCTGTTCACCGTCACGACGAGCGACAACACCATCACCGTGACCAACAACTCCGGCGCTGCCGCCGCGCAGGTCTATGTCTACTATAAAAATGTCAGCGGCGATATGCTGCTTGGCGGCATCACGTACCGCGCGGGCGTCAAAGATCTCGCGGCAGGCGAGAGCCAGAGCAGCTATACCAGCCACTTTCACGAAGGTGCGAGTGCGCTGCTGTTTGTGACCTATGTACCGTGAGCTTTATCGCTTCGGCGGCGTGACCTTCGCGCTGGAGTCCGATGCGCCGCTTGAACGCTCGCCGGTGTGCGAAGCGTTTCGAGTGCCGGACGGCGTGCCTGATCACACGATTTGTCTCCGGTTCAGCGATGCGCTGCCCACACCGCCGGCGGACTCGCTGCGGCGCGATGATATGTTTCGCTGGCAAGTGGGCGCACAGCGCCACCTTCTGCAATGGGTCAGTGCACCGGGGGATATTCCGCACTTTACCTATGCCGTGACGCATGGTGCGCACACGGATGTGATCTTTGCGAGCGCTTATCGCACCGGCGCGTCGGTCAGCACGGCGCTGCAGGCTGTGGGGCTGTTTGACGTGTTTGCCGCGCGCGGGATGCTCGTGCTGCACAGCGCGTATATCGTGACGAGCGCTGGCGAGGCTATCCTGTTTTCCGGTCCGAGCGGCATCGGTAAAAGCACACAGGCCGCGCTCTGGCAGCGCTGCGCCGGGGCGCGTGTCGTCAACGGCGACCGCGCACTTGTGGACGTGGGCAAAAAGACCGCGAACGGCATTTTCTATGCGGGTACGTCGGGCATATCCGAAAATGTAACGGCGCCGGTCCGGGCGATCGTCCTGCTCGGGCAGGGCAGTGAAAACCGCGTGTTTGTCCCGAGCCCGCAGGCGGCGTTTGCGGGCGTGCTCAGCCAGTGCGCGTATTACGACTGGGACGTGTCCTCGGCGGAAAAAATGACCGCGTGCGCGGCGCGGCTCGTCTCCGACGTGCCGGTGCTGCGCATGGACTGCTTGCCGGACGCCACGGCGGTCGAAACCCTGCGGGGCAAATTGGGAGGTATCTGATATGGAACATACGGGAGCTGAGCCGCGCCTGTCGGCCTACCTGCACGCGCGTGCCTGCGCAAACGGCATCCCACTTGCGGGCACGTTTGAGCTCACACCGCGCTGTAACTTCAACTGCCGCATGTGTTACGTGCACCTCACGCCCGAGGAACAGCGGCGGCGCGGGGCGGAGCTCACCGCGGACGAGTGGCTCGCCATCGCGGAGCAGGCACGCAGCCAGGGGATGCTGTTTTTGCTGCTGACCGGCGGAGAGCCGCTTATTCGCGCGGATTTCCGCTATCTGCTCACCGAACTCAAGAAGATGGGGCTCATGGTGTCCATCAACAGCAACGCATCGCTCATCGACGATGACTGGCTGGATTTTTTCCGGCATGAGCCGCCGTCGCGCATGAACATCACGCTTTACGGCGGCTGCAATGAGACATATGAACGGCTGTGCGGCCGGCCGATGTATGACCGCGTCGTGCACAATATCCGCGCGCTCAAGGCGCTCGGCATCGGCGTGAAGCTCAACGCCTCCATGACGCCGTACAATGTCGATGATATGGACGCGATCTATGCCATAGCGACCGAGCTCGGCACACCGGTGCAGATGGCGTCGTACATGTTCCCGCCCGTGCGCCGCGACGAGCACGCGACCGGCAGCAACGATCGTTTTACCTTTCAGGAGGCTGCCGCCTGCAGCGTGTGCTGGGACCGGCTGCGGTTTTCGGACGAGATGTTCTGCCAGCGCGCCGAGGCGATGCGCGCCGGTATCCGCGCGCCGGAGAGCGAAGTGTGCGACGGAACGCCGGGGGAGAAGATGGCCTGCCGCGCGGGGCGCAGCTCGTTCTGGATCAACTGGCGCGGTGTCATGACGCCGTGCGGCATGATGGTGCAGCCAGATGTCTCCGTGCCGGAGCTCGGCTTTGCGCGCGCATGGGAGGAAACCAAGGCGGCCACGGCGCGCATTCTGCTGCCGCCGGCGTGCACACAGTGCGAATATAAGCACATGTGCCATGCCTGCGCCGCGATGTGCGTGACCGAGACGGGCGCGTTTGACGGAAGGCCGGAATATGTCTGCGCCATGACGAAGGCTACTGCAGAGCTGACGCAGAGTGAATATGAAAGGATGAAAAACACATGAAGCTCAAAGCACAGCTTGTCAAGCGGGAGATCGCGGGCGACACGATCCTCGTGCCGGTCGGCGAGACGACGACGAAGCTCCAAGGACTGCTCACGATCAACGAGACCGGCGCCGCCATATGGGATGCGCTGCCGGCGGCGGAGAATGAGGAGGCGATCGTCGAGCAGCTCTATGAGATGTTTGACGTCGAGCGTGACGTCCTCAGGCAGGACGTCCATGCGTTCGTCGCAAAGCTCCGCGAGCTGGACATCCTCTAAAACCCAATAGAATGAAAAAAGCGAAGTGGAAACCACTTCGCTTTTCTTTTCGCAATCTGTAATTTTGTATTGTAATTGTATTATGTCCGGCGCTTTTTGAATGCGCTCCATATCCGGACAATGGGATGCCGCAGCGGAATGACCCACAGCCACGGCCCGCGAAAGAGCTCCCACAGAAAATCTCCGGGCTGAAGCTGCCGACCCTTTCGGCAGACGGCGGTCGCCCGCGCAAAGACCTGCTGCGGCAGGATGCCGGTCTCGGTCTCGGTCTGCGCATCGCCAAGGATGTCGAGACTGCCATCGCGGTGCACGCGGCGGATCCTGTGCATGACAAACTGGCCGCTCGCGCGCTCGTAAAACACGATGTCGCCGCGGCGCAGGGGCGTGTCCGGCCTGGAAAAGAACACGGTGTCGCGCCCGCCTGCCAGAAAGGGCGACATACTGCTGCCGGCGACGGGCACGCTGACGCTGTGCCCCTGCTCGGTGAGCGAGCGCAGCGCAGTCATATATGCTTTGGTATCCACCTGTTTCATCGCGCTTCGTCCTGCGTTCTTTCCGGGAATTTATCGATCCCCGCGCGATGCGCGGACATCGGTTTGAGACATCAGATCTTGCTGTTGAGCCACTCGAGGACGTCGGCATACACCTCGTCCTTGTTGAGCTCGTTGAGCATCTCGTGGCGGCCGTTCTTGTAGAGCTTGAGCTTCACGTCTTTGCAGCCAGTTTTCAGGAAGCGCTCGTAGACCTTCTTGACCGCCTCGCCGTAGTTGCCGACGGGGTCGCCGTCACCGGCCATGAAGTAGACCGGGGTGGACTTATCCATCTTGTTGAGATTTTCCGTCTTCCAGATGTACTGCAGGCCGCCCATCATGTCGTGGAACATGCCGGCAGTCGCCATCGCACCGCAGAGCGGGTCGGCAATGTAGGCGTCCACGACCGCCTCGTCACGGGTGAGCCAGTCGAGCTTTGTGCGCACGTGGTCATATTTCTTGTTATAACTGCCGAAGGCAAGCTTGTCGAGCGTGGGGCTGTGATACATGGGGCCGTTGTCGATCATTTCGAGCTTTGCCATGAGCTTACCGGCGGCGATGACTGCGCCCGGGTTCTGGCCGGTGCCGCTGATGACGACGCCTTTGAGCCCCTCGGGGTGGTCAATGATATAGGTGCGGGTCAGGAAGCTGCCCATGCTGTGGCCGAACAGGAAGTAGGGTACGCCGGGGTATTTGGCGGCGGTGAGCTTGTGGAGCGTGTCCATATCGCTCACGACATCGTTCCAGCCGTCCTTTTCTGCGAAAAAGCACAGCTCCTGTTCGTTTTCTGCGGTCTTACCATGGCCAAGGTGGTCATTCGCGACGACGACGAAACCGTTTTCTGCGAGAAACTCCATAAACGGAGCGTAACGGTAGATATGCTCGGCGACGCCATGCGCGATCTGCAGGACGGCGCGCACTTCGCCGTCGGGCGTGCACTCTCTGGCAAATACGTTGTGTTTCCCATCAGTGGACAAAAACCTAAAATCATGAAAAGATGGCATAGCAATACTCCTTATTGTGTGATATACTAAAAGCTACCTGAATTGTATTCCAATTGGCGAAATTCGTCAAGTCTACGGAGGTTATTTTCATTATGAACGGCTACATCATTGCACTTGATCAGGGTACAACCAGTTCCCGCTCGATTATCTTCGATAGTAAGGGAAACATCGTATCTCTGGCGCAGTATCCATTCACGCAGATCTATCCGAAACCGGGCTGGGTCGAGCATGACCCGATGGTCATCCTCGAGAGCCAGCTGCTCGCCATGAGCGAGGCATTTGAAAAGAGCGGCCTGTCGCCGACGGACATCGCCGGCATCGGCATCACGAACCAGCGCGAGACGACCATCGTCTGGGACAAGCACACCGGCAGACCTGTCTATAATGCAATCGTCTGGCAGTGCCGCCGCACGGCGCCCATCTGCGACCAGCTGATGGCGGACGGACTCGGTGATTACGTGAAGGAGAAGACCGGGCTGCTCATCGATGCTTATTTCTCCGGCACGAAGATCAAGTGGATTCTGGATAACGTTCCGGGTGCAAGAGAGCGCGCCGAGCGCGGCGACCTGCTGTTCGGCAATGTGGACGCGTGGCTGATCTGGAACCTCACCGGCGGCCGCGCGCATGTGTCGGACTATTCCAACTGCTCGCGTACGATGCTGTTTGATATTGACCGCCTGTGCTGGGATGAGAAGCTCTGCGAGCGTCTGGGCATCCCGATGAGCATGCTGCCGACGCCTGTGCCGTCCTCCATGGTGTACGGACGGGTGACGGCGGGGCTGTCCGGTCTGGAGGCGCTCGAGGGCGTGCCCGTCTGCGGCAGCGCCGGCGACCAGGCGGCTGCGCTGCTCGGTCAGGCGTGCATCGAGCCGGGTCAGGCGAAGAACACCTATGGTACGGGCTGCTTCACGCTCATGAACACCGGCAACAAGTCCGTGCGCAGCGTCAGCGGTCTGGTCACGAGTGTTGCGTGGTCCGTTAACGGCGAGACCACCTATGCCCTCGAAGGCAGCGTGTTCAATGCCGGCAGCTCCATTCAGTGGCTGCGCGACGAGCTTGGTCTCATCGGCGCGGCGCATGAGTGCGACCTGCTGGCCGAGAGCGTGCCGGATAACGGCGGCGTGTATCTCGTGTCCGCGTTCACCGGTCTTGGCGCACCGCGCTGGGATATGTATGCCCGCGGCGCGATCGTCGGTCTGACGCGCGGCAGCAACAAGGCGCACATCGCCCGCGCCACGCTTGAGGGCATCGCCTATCAGGTCAAGGACCTGCTCGATGCCATGCAGATCGACGCGGAGAGCCCGATCTCCGTCCTGCGCGTGGACGGCGGCGCGTCGGTGAGCTCGTTTTTGATGCAGTTTCAGGCGGATATGCTGCGCGTGCCGATCGACCGGCCGA
>OFMC01002485.1_pt1 | contig 11660 bp, 9 predicted proteins | sample 1541271 | NCBI WGS metagenome assembly OFMC01 (sample SAMN04209252, study PRJEB22552) | human gut metagenome | biome: gut; material: feces | host: Homo sapiens | place: USA: Oklahoma | reverse complement strand
GTGGGAGGTGTTCGGATGAAGTCGATAATCAAGGTGCGGCCGACAGGTGTATTTGCGGGTACAGGCCAAATCGCGGTCGCGCGTCGGGGGATTATACTGAGACAAGCATAAAGAATCGGCGTCCCTGTTGTGCGCCGTGGCATTAAAGAGGTGCATATGGCAGAGAAACTCATTCCGCTGGAGGACGCGCAGTCGATCGTTCTGTCGCACGTTGCTCCGACCGATCTCGTCGAGATTCCCGTGTGGCAGGCCGCCGGTCTTCCCTTGGCCGAGGACGCGGTGGCCGATATCGACATCTCGCCGTTTGCCAACAGCGCTATGGACGGATATGCCGTGCGCTCGGCGGACTTGGCGCAGGCGTCTGGTGAGACGCCGGTGACGCTCGACGTTATCGGACACGAGGCAGCGGGCCATGTCTTTGAGGGCGTGGTCGGCACGGGCGAGACCGTCCGCATCATGACGGGCGCGCCGGTGCCCGAGGGTGCTGACGCCGTAGTGAAATACGAGATCGTCGACGTGCTTGACGGCGATGGCAACGAGGGCTCGCACGTTCGCTTCTCGGCGCCGGCCAAGGTAGGGGAGAACGTTCGCTCTGCCGCCGAGGAGGCCCATGCCGGCGATGCTGTGATGCGCGCCGGCGAGGTCGTGGCTCCGGCGGGCGCGGGTCTGCTGGCAAGCGCCGGATACGCGAGCGTGAAGGTGCACGCTGCCCCACGTGTGGGCATCATCTCGCTGGGCACGGAACTGGTCGCACCGAGTAACGTGCCGGCGCGCGGGCAGATTCGCGACTCCAACTCCTCGGCGTTGATGGCCGAGGCGCTCGATGCAGGAGCCGAGCCCGTGTTCTACGGCATTGCGCCCGACGATGAGCAGGCGATTGCCGAACTGGTGCATCGCGCCGTGCAGGAGTGCGATTTTGTCATTACGAGCGGTGGCGCCTCGGCGGGCGATTACGACTACGTGACGGCGCTCGTCCGGCGCGAGGGCGAGGTGCTGTTCGATCGCATCTCGATGCGTCCGGGCAAGGCCATCACGTTTGGCTTGCTCGGGGGTAAGCCCTACCTGGGGCTTTCAGGCAATCCGGCTGCGGCGTATGTGGGCTTTGAGATGCTCGCGCGCCCGGCGATTCGCAAGATGCGTGGTTTTGCCGAGGGGGCGCGCCCCGTGCAGCGAGCGGTTCTTACCCACGGTGTGAAAAAGCGCCAGGACCGACGCTTCTTCGATCGCGCCACGGTTTTGCGCGACCCCGAGACCGATGAGCTGCTGGTGACCGAGGCCAAGACGCAGAATTCGGCGCTGCTCGGCACGATGCAGCGTGCCAACTGTCTGCTGCGTATTGACGAAGGGCCGTGTGAGCTCAAGGCAGGCGACGTCGTGGATGTCGTGCGTGTCGACCTGCCCGAGGGAACGGTGTTGTAGGAGGAATGCTATGGAGCTGAAGATTTCGATTGTGACGTGCTCGGATACGCGCGATCTTGCCCAGGACGAGGCTGGAGCTGCACTCGAGGAACTTATCGAGGCGCAGGGCTGGACGGTCGCCTCACATGTGGTCGTGCGCGATGACGTCAGCGAGATTGGTGATGCCATTGTGGAAGCCGCCGATGAGTGCCACGCCAATGTCGTGCTCACCTGCGGCGGCACGGGGCTTTCGATGCGCGATGTGACGCCCGAGGCGACGCGTGCCGTCTGCGACCGCGATGTGCCGGGTATTGCAGAGGCAATTCGTGCGTACTCGATGACCAAGACGCGCCGCGCTATGCTCTCGCGTGCTATTTGCATGCAACGAGGTCATACACTTGTCGTAAACTTTCCCGGTTCCACGAAGGCCGCCCGCGAAAGCTGGGAGGCCATAGCGGACCAGCTGGAGCACGCGGCTCAGATGACAGCGGGCGGCGGACATACCAACTAAGCTATTTACCTGCGGTGGGGCGACCTTATCGGTCGCTCCGCTTTTGTTTTCCGCCGAATCGACGCCGAGGTGTACGGTAACTCGAAACTATATTCTCAGACGAGAATAATTTCTCACTAACATTATTCGCGCAAAAGTATAATCTGATTGCAGATTAAAGCCCGCGGTGGGGTACCCGGGCACAAGGTCCGAAAGGGTTGAATATGTTCGATATGGTTTCTCGCCGCGGATTCGTCTCGCTTTCTGCTGTCGCCGCTGCCGGCCTTGGTCTTGCTGGCTGCTCGGGCAGCAAGACGTCCGAGCCGGCCGGATCCGATGCCGGCTCCGCCAAGTCTTCCTCTAAGAAGAAGGCTGTCGAGCTGCAGGTCTTTGCAGCCAACTCGCTCGAGAAAGCTCTGCCCGAGGTTCAGGAGCTCTACGCCGAGCAGACCGGCACCACGTTTGCCGACACGCAGTTTAAGGCGTCTGGCGACCTTGTCGAGCAGATGCGCGCCGGTGCCGCCGTCGACGTGCTCATCACCGCTTCCAAGGGTACCATGGACGACGCCGAGGCCGCCGAGCTCGTCGACGCCGACACGCGTGAGGACATGTTCGTCAACGATCTCGTGATCATTCGCGCCGAGGGCTCCGACACCAAGGTCGAGGCCATCGCCGACGTCGCGAACCTGGACGGTAAGATCGCCATTGGCGACGCCAAGACCGTCCCCGCCGGCAAGTACGCCAACCAGGCGCTGGCTTCCGTGGGCCTCTACACCGGCACCGAGGGCGACGACGGCGAGTATGCGCCCGAGATCGCCGAAAAGGTGGCCCTGGCCGACAAAGTTGGTACCGCCGCCGCCTATGTGTCCACGGGCGACTGCGTGGCCGGCTTTGTCTACAGCTCCGATATCTTCCGCTACGACGGCATCGAGGAGGCCTTTGTGTGTCCCGAGGATTCGCACAAGCCCATCGTGTATCCGGGTGCCGTTGCCGAGAGCTCTGAGCACGCCGACGAAGCCAAGGCGTTCATCGACTTCTGTCTGTCCAACAGGAAGGCTCAGAAGATTTGGGCTAAGTACGGCTTTGAGCTTTCCGCGTAGTGCGGCTTGGCGCGATAATTCCATCGTTTTGTGTCTCACTCCGTCCTTATATTCGCTTGGAGCTTTTCGTGCTTAATAGATTCCGCATGCTTGTCGCCTGTGCTTTAACCTTCACGCTTTGCTGGGTGCCGGGATTTGCGTTTGCTGGGGACGCTGAGGACGGGGCCCAGGTTGCTGCGACTGCTCATGGGCTTTCCTATGGGATCGAGGGTTTTGAGCGGTTGGCCAAGGGGACCGCTCGTGCCATGGAGGGCCAGCCTGAGGGCTACCGGTTTCCCGTTGACGAGGACGTGGACCTTGTAGTGGCGCCTGCTGCCGATCGCGTTGTGGTGTGGATATCGCCCAAGGCGATCGAGAGGTATGGATTGGATCCGCAGAACAACGAGTGCGTATCGGGTCTCAAGGCCCTCGTCTGTGAGCTCGACAGCGCAAACTGTATGGGAGGTGCGCAGCTAGGGGACGTGGATCTTCCTTGGTATGTCACGGCGGAAACAACGTTTGATGCCGGCGGGTATACCTATGGCTTTGACGAGCGCGGTGCGGATGGGGGCCGCTATGTGGTGATTGCATCAGCCTCGGGTGATGCCAAAGGCGGCGCGCGTTGGCTTGATAGCGCTCAAATGGTAGAAGCATCGTCTGTCGTGTTGCGGGATGAGCAGGGGCCCTTGACCTCTCTGGCCTCCTTATTGGGCGGCATCGACTACCGACCGTTTTGGGTGTCCATTAAAACGAGCGGCCTTGCCCTGCTGATCTCCTTTGCACTGGGCCTGTTTGCCGCGTGGAAGACCATGGGCACCTCGAGTCGCATCAAGGGCCTGCTCGACTCGGTCTTTACCATCCCCATGGTGTTGCCGCCCACGGTCTGCGGCTTTCTGCTCCTTATGCTGTTTGGCCGCTCGACCGGGGTGGGCCAGTGGCTTATCGCGCACGGCGTCTCGATTGTCTTTACGTGGCCGGCGGCGGTGATCTCTGCCGTGGTGGTATCGTTTCCCCTGGTCTACCGTACGGCGCTCGGCGCCTTTGAGAGCCTCGACACGCAAATGCTCGATGCGGCGCGCACGCTGGGCTGGTCCGAGCGACGCATCTTCACCAAACTCATGATGCCGCTCGGCTGGCCCTCGATTGCCGCCGGCACGGTGCTCGCCTTTGCCCGCGCCATGGGCGAGTTTGGCTGCACCCTGTTCTTTGCGGGCAACTATGCCGGTATTACGCAGACCATTCCCATTGCGATTTACTTTGAATGGATGGGCGGCAATACGTCGGTGGCCCTCTTTTGGGTCGTGGTCGTAATAGCGTTCAGCTTCCTAGTCATCCTGTTCATCAACATGTACACGGCGCATTCGCAAAAATACCGCGAGCGTGGCCTTTCCCGTGCGGAACGTAAGCAGGCCAAAGATCTCGCCGGACAGGGCGATTCACTCGACCCGGCGGGCGGTGATGCCTTGCGTATCGATCGCGAGGCACTGGCCGAGCTCATGCGCGATGAGCCCGCTATGCAGGGAGGTCGATAGGCCATGTCACTCGTTCTGGACATAAAAAAGCGCTATCCGGGGTTTATGCTCGATATGCAGCTTGAGGCCGGCGAGGAGCGTGTGGCGCTGCTTGGTGCCTCGGGCTGCGGCAAGAGCTGCACGCTGCGCTGCATTGCCGGCGTGGAGACGCCCGACGAGGGCAAGATCGTCGTCAACGGCGTGACCTTTTTTGACTCGGCGGCTGGCATCAACCTGTCACCCCAGGAGCGAAAATGCGCCCTGTTGTTTCAAAACTATCAGCTGTTTCCCAACATGACGGTGGCCGATAACGTATGCGCCGGTGTAAAGGATGCTGGCGACGCCGCCGCGCGCAAAAAGCTCGCCGAGCGCTATTTGGGCATTTTCGGTCTGGCCGATTTTGTCGATCGCTACCCCGCGCGACTCTCGGGCGGGCAGCAGCAACGCGTGGCGCTTGCCCGTATGGTGGCGGCGCATCCGGGCATTTTTATGTTCGACGAGCCCATGAGCGCGCTCGATGCGTATCTCAAGAGCGCGCTTGAGCAAAACATGCTCGACCTGTTCGATGTATGCAACCGCACCGTGCTCTACGTGAGCCACGACATCGACGAAGCGTGCCGCCTGTGCCAGCGCATCTGCGTGATGCACGACGGGCATGTTGAGGAGATCGGCTCCGTCGAGGACGTGGTCCGCCGTCCGCAGACGCTGGCGGCGCTGCGCCTGACGGGCTGCAAGAACACAAGCCGGGCGCGCAAGATCGGGTCTCAGGAAGTTGAAGCCCTGGACTGGGGCATGACCTTTAACGTGGGCCATGAGGTTCCCGATAACGTGACGTACCTCGGTATTCGTGCGAGCTACTTCCATGTTGACAATCGCGCGGAGCGCGGTCGCAACAGCTACGATTTGCACGTGGCCCGTGTGAGCGATTCGCGCTTTGAGCGGCTGGTGCTGCTGGACGTGCCGCGTGCTGATGCGCCCACGCGTCTGCAGTGGAAGGTGAATAAGGTGAGTGTACCCGTGGAAGAGCTGCCGCAGGCGGGTGAGACTCTGCGCATGCATTTTGATGCAAGCAGGATTCATCTCGTTTGCCGATAATGCGGGTGCGATGCGGTCGAGGAGGTAGTCCTCGACCGCTTTGTTTTCACTTCGCCGTTCGCCGATTTCTACATGACTAAACCTTATCAGTCTGATAATTAATTATCAGACAGCGAGATGCTCACATCCCAACGTTGTCGTACGCGTGTCGACGGTGTTCGTCTTGACGACAACCGTTGATATAGTTACCTTCGACGAGAAAAGGAGGGCGCGCCGATGCTGCAGAAGACATATTCGCGTCGCGTTGCCGCGCGCGCCCTGTATATGGCTCGGAGCCGCATATGAGCAGGTATGTTCACGGCTCCGGGAGAGACGACGCACAACTAAATAATCGACCGCAAAGCGGGTTCCCCAAAATTCCGGGTTTGAGCACGGCTGGGTTTTCGCCACCCACCGTGCAGAAATACCGTAGCTATTCATTTTTGGTTCGAGAGGGGAACCGTCATGGCTGAAGAATTCGATTTCCATCCGATGTGGGAGAGCCTCGGCATGAATCTTGCCGACCACGACATGCTGCTGGGCGCCGTGGGCCAGATGTACGGCGATATGTTCCTGACGCAGAACAATCGCCCCAAGTCTACGTCCTACCTGGATTTTGTCGCCACCAACATCCACAGCGGCCGTATTAAGGAGATGCTCGACAAGAAGGAGGCCGGCGAGGCCACCAAGATCGTCGGTTCGTTCTGCGTCTACGTGCCCGAGGAGATCGTGCTTGCCTGCGATGGCATCCCCGTGGGCCTGTGCTCGGGTGCCGACTGGGCAACGGACAAGGTCGAGGAGCACTTGCCGCGCAACACCTGTCCGCTCATCAAGAGCTTTGCCGGCTTTAAGCTGGGCGAGGTCTGCCCCTACATTGAGTCGAGTGATCTGGTGGTGGGCGAGAACACCTGCGATGGCAAGAAGAAGGCCTACGAGTTCTTTGCCACGCAAAAGAACATGTACGTCATGGATATCCCCAACGTGCACGACGAGTCGACGCTCGTGACCTGGAAGGCCGAGGTTAAAAAGCTTGCCGCCAAGATCGAGGACGAGTGCGGCGTCAAGATTACGCCCGAGCGCCTGAAGGCTGCCACCCACGCCGTCAACGAGAAGCGTCGCGCCCTGCAGCGTCTGGCTGCGACCCGCGCTGCCGATCCGGCGCCCATCAGCGGTCTCGACAGCCTGCTGACCGTTCAGGCCGCCTTTATGGATGACACGCCGCGTCTGACCGGAGCCATTAACGATATGGCGGCTGAGTGCGAGCAGCGCGTTGAGGCTGGCGAGGGCGTGGCGCCCAAGGGCACCAAGCGCATCCTGTACACCGGTACGCCCATGGCCGTGCCCAACTGGAAACTGTTCAACCTTATCGAGAAGGCCGGCGGCGTTGTGGTAGGCGAGGAGTCCTGCACGGGCTCGCGCTACTACAAGGACCTGATCGACGAGTCCGGCGAGACGGTCGACGAGATGCTCGACGCCATCGCCGAGCGCTACTTTAAGATCAACTGCGCTGTCTTTACGCCCAACGACCAGCGTATGAAGGACATTGTCCAGATGGCCAAGGACCTGCATGCCGACGGCATCGTCGACGTGGCCCTGCAGTTCTGCACGCTCTACGAGATGGAATCGTTTGCCGTGGAGAAGGCCGCCGAGGAGGCCGGCATTCCGTTTATGCACATCACGACCGACTACGCCGGCGAGGATGCCGGTCAGCTCCAGACCCGCATCGAGGCCTTCCTGGAAACTATTTAGAGCTATCCGTCCCGGCGGCTTCCCCAGGTACCCGATCTTGCCGTTCAAACCGTCGCTTGCGTACAAAAATACGCGGCGCTCCTCTTTCACGGCAACCTGGGGCACCTGGGAAAGCCGTTTCCTTGGTTGGTTAAAAGGTTTGTTAAGGAGCTATATGTCGGAAAATATTGAGCAGCCGTTGCCGCGCACGTTTGAGGAGTTCAACGAGCAACGCAAGGCGGCGTTTATTCGCGTCAAGGATTACAAGCAGGCGGGTAATCGCCTGGTCGGCTTTTTGTGCAGCTATACGCCGCTCGAGATTATCGATGCCGCGGGGGCCGCAAGTGTCGCTCTGTGTGGTACGTCCGACGAGGTGATTCCTGAGGCCGAGAAGGTGCTGCCGGCAAACCTCTGCCCGCTCATCAAGTCGACGTACGGCTTTGCCTACTCGCAAAAGTGCCCGTTTACGTACTTTAGCGACATGATCATCGGCGAGACCACCTGCGACGGCAAGAAAAAGATGTACGAGTTACTTAACGAGCTCAAGCGCACGCACATTCTGTACCTGCCACAGGGTCGCGATCGCGCCTACGAGCGCGAGGGCTGGTACGAGGAGTGCCGCCTGCTCAAGGAGGAGCTCGAGGTCTTCTACGGCATCACGATTACCGACGATGACCTGCGCGCCGCTGTGCGCCGCCGCAACCGCTTGCGTGCGGCCCAGCTCGACATGTTTGCGCTGCAGGCCAACCAGCCGGCGGCCATGAGCGGCGTCGACCTGATGAGCACTATGTTTGCCGGTACGTTTAGCTTTGATATCGAGGCCTATACGCAGCAGCTGGAGCAAAAGGTCGCCAAGCTGCGCGAGGCCTACGACGCGGGCGAGCGCCCGGTTGCGGCGGATGCCAAGCGCATTCTGATTACCGGCTGCCCGGTGGGCGGCGTGATCAACAAAATCGGCCGCACCATCGAGTCCAACGGCGGCGTGGTCGTGTGCATGGACGACTGCTCGGGCGAGCGCACGGCGGCCATGATGATCGATCCGGAGGCTCCCGACATCCTGCGCGCCATTGCCGACCGCTACCTGGATATCAACTGCTCGGTCATGACGCCCAACGACGGCCGTATGGAAAACACGCTGGCCATGTGCGAGAAGTATCACGTCGATGGCGTGGTGGAGAGCGTGCTCCAGGCGTGCCACACCTTCAACGTTGAGAGTGCGCGCATGCAGGAGGCCGTCGAGGGTGCGGGTATTCCGTATATGAAGATCGAGACCGACTACAGCAACGGTGACATGGGCCAGATCGAGACCCGCATCGCCGCCTTTATCGAAACCCTGTAGGACAAATGCGGCAAAGGGATAGTTGCTTTGCCGCATAGAAGGAGGATGCCGTGGTTGGCATTGGTATCGACATAGGCTCGACGGCCGCGAAGGCTGCAGTGGTGGAGACGGACGGCGCCATTGCGTGGACCTGCGTCATGCCGACGGGGTATTCGTCGGTCGATGCGGCCGAGCGCTTGCGCGGCGAGCTCGCTTCAGCCGACTATGACGTGGCTGCCGACGACGTGCGCGTGATCGCGACCGGCTACGGCCGTGTCGCCGTGCCCTATGCGCACAAGGTTGTGACCGAGATCACTTGCCACGGCACCGGCGCCGTGCACCTGTTTGGCGACCACGGCACGGTGATTGACGTGGGCGGCCAGGACACCAAGGTCATCCAGCTTAAAAACGGCCGCGTGGCAAAGTTCGCCATGAACGACAAGTGCGCTGCCGGTACGGGGCGCTTTCTGGAGATCATGGCCGACCGCTTGGGCATTTCTCAGCAGCAGATGGCAGAGTTGGCTCGCTCCGGCGAGCCCACCAAAATCAGCAGCATGTGCACGGTGTTTGCCGAGAGCGAGGTCATTAGCCTGATCGGTCGCGGCGAGCCGCGCGAGAACATTGCGCGTGGCGTGATCGAGAGCGTCGTGTCGCGCGTGGCGACTATGGCCGGGCAGGCAGCGGGCGCCCCGTACTACCTGACTGGCGGCCTGTGCGAGAACGCCTATGTTGTGGAGCGGCTGGGCGTGCTGTTGGGCTCACCGGTGACCACCTCGCCCCAGGCCCGTTATGCCGGTGCCATCGGTGCGGCGATTCGCGCGCAGCAACTCGGCTGATGCGTCGACCGTAATGCGCGTTCATGCGTATACTGGGAGGAAATGATTGAACGATGAGAGGAGGTATCGATGGCTGACGATCAGATTAAGCTCACGTCTATGACCGCCGCGAGCGGTTGAGCCGCTAAGTTGGCTCCTGAAGCCCTCGCCCAGGTCCTGGGCGACTTACCCAATGTGCATAACGACAACCTGCTCGTGGGATTCGATACCTCCGACGATGCGAGTGTTTTCCGTGTTGGTGAGAACCTGGGACTCGTACAGTCCATCGACTTCTTCCCGCCGATGGTCGACGACCCGTTCCTGTTTGGCCAGATTGCCGCGGCCAACTCGCTGTCGGATATTTACGCCATGGGCGGACGCCCGAGTCATGCCATGAATCTGCTCTGTATTCCCAATTGCCTGGGCGTTGAGGTCGCGGGGCAGATTTTGGCGGGTGGCGCCGACAAGTGCGTCGAGGCCGGCTGCTCCATTGCGGGTGGCCACACCATCAACGACGACGAGCCCAAGTACGGCCTGTCCGTGAGCGGATTTGTTGCGCTCGACCGCATGCTCACCAACAGCGGCGCGCGCGTGGGCGATGTCCTGCTGCTGACCAAAGCGGTCGGCTCGGGCATTATCACCACGTCCATTAAGGGCGAGCTTATCGAGCAGGACGAGGCCGCAGCCATGTTTGACTCGATGCGCACGCTCAACGAGGCGCCGATTCGTCTGTCCGAGGGACTTGAGCTTCACGGCTGTACCGATATCACAGGCTTTGGCCTGATCGGGCATGCATGCGAGATGGCCGAGGGTTCGGGCGTGCAGATTGAGCTTGCGTCCGGGGTGGTGCCGCTCTTTGATCAGGTGCTCGACATGGCGCGTCTGGGCATTATCCCGGCGGGTGCCTACCGCAACCAGGACTTCTTTGGCCCGCGCGTGGCGGCCGACGATGACTTGGAGCCGGGCATGTTGGATGCACTGTACGATCCGCAGACCTCGGGCGGGTTGCTCATTGCGGCGTCTGCCGCCGATGTGGATGAGCTTGCGAGCCGCCTGCATGCCGAAGGTCGCATCGCCGCCGTTGTCGGTCGCGTGTGCGAGCCGGTGCCGGACGGTCCCGCTGTTCGCGTTGTACGTTCGTTGTAATCGTTAATTTGACCGCCGCGTTCTGGGGCGGTCTCATTCGAAAGGAAAACTATGTCTACCAAGATTGAAGTCAATGCCATGGGCGATGCCTGCCCGCTGCCCGTCGTTAAGACGCTCAAGGCTCTGAAGCAGCTCGAGGGCGAGGGCGCTGTCGTGACCTCGGTCGATAACGAGACCGCCGTCAAGAATATTTCCAAGATGGCGCAGGAGAAGGGCTGCACGGCCTCGGTCGAGAAGGTTTCTGACGCCGAGTGGCACGTGACCGTCGCGACCGCCGGCATCGTTGCCGTGACCGACCCCGAGCAGGATGGTGCCGCTTTCTGCGATGCCAGCGCCGGCAAGGGCAAGCTTGTCATTTCCGTCTACACCGACTGCATGGGCCGCGGCGACGACGAGCTGGGCCATAAGCTCATGAAGGCCTTCATCTTTGCTGTGACGCAGCAGGAGGAGCTGCCCGCGACCATGCTGTTCTACAACGGCGGCGCCAAGCTCACCGTCGAGGGCTCGCCGGTGCTCGACGACCTGAAGGGCCTGGCCGAGCAGGGCGTCGAGATCCTTACCTGCGGCACCTGCCTCGATCACTTTGGCATTAAGGACCAGCTCGCAGTGGGTGAGGTCACCAACATGTATGTGATCGTGGAGAAGATGGAGCAGGCCGTGCGCGTCGTGCGCCCGTAGCGTATTGGTTGGAGTTGCCATGAGGGAGAAGCGCCCGGCGCTTGTCATCACGTTTCCCACCACGGCGGCCGCCATGGGTTGCGAGTCCCTGTGCATCGAGCGCGGCCTTCCCGGGCGAACGATTCCCGTGCCCGGGGAGGTCGCTGCCGGCTGCGGTTTGGCATGGAAGGCGTTGCCTGCCGATGAGGAACTGCTGCGCAATTACGACTTCTATCAGACCGTAACGCTGCATCATTCTTCGCTTTCCACCTGCATCTTCGGTATTCTGGCAAGCCGCATCGGACGCCACGAGGACGCCTATACCTATTTTGCCCAGTCTGCCCGTATGGATCTGGATGATTACCATGACAACTTCTACGCTGGTATCCATGCCGCCAATATGGCCGGCACCTGGCAGAGCATTGTGTTTGGCTTTGCTGGTCT
>OFMC01002461.1_pt1 | contig 11749 bp, 22 predicted proteins | sample 1541271 | NCBI WGS metagenome assembly OFMC01 (sample SAMN04209252, study PRJEB22552) | human gut metagenome | biome: gut; material: feces | host: Homo sapiens | place: USA: Oklahoma | reverse complement strand
ATATGGATCATTAGCACAATTGGTTAGTGTATTCGGCTCATAACCGAAAGGCTCAGAGTTCAAGTCTCTGATGAACCATTATTAATTAAATAAAAGAAGGAGAATGGTATGTACATATTAACAGATGGAAAGAATTATGTAATGGAAAATCCAATGAAAATTGGAGAGTATTTAGCAACAACATCCTCTGTCCAAGCAAAAGAATTTACATATAAGCAGGCAAGGTCGTTGGTGCAGAGAGGTGGAAAGAAGTATTCATGGTTAAGAAATTATCATCTTATAGACATAAATACTGGAAGCGAATCTGATAATTCTCTTTATTACAAGGGAAATAGCGGTGTTTATATGGGTGATGACAATTTTGATGATTCTTTGTTAGATAAAATTTGTGAGGAATCTAATTCAATCCTTGGTTTAGCCGGTTGGAATAAAACACAACTTATTATATATAAAAATTTGCTCAACGCTGAATTATCTAAATGTGACAGTGCTGAAAGTGATATAAATCACGCTCTTGAAAAATACAAGAGGATACATAAAGGAAAGAAACCACAAGCGCACAAAGTGGCAAAGATAGGATATCTGCTTGATGATATAAGGGACAAACATCGTAAAGTTAAACAGTGTATCAGATATGTAAATGTCATGTCGGATGCAATTGATAATGCGTATACGATTGAAAAGATGAAATTAGAGTTAAGTAAAGTCTCTGATGGAGAATATAAAGGTAGAACACAGTATTGGGAAATTGCTAATGAAATATTGGAGGATTGATACATATGGTAATTTGTAGAAATTGTTATATACCTATGGTTAGTGTGATGTCTTTTTCTAAGGACAAGCATGAGAAATTCTGTCGTTGTCCGAAATGTTGTTCAGAGACACGACATATAAAAATCAATGATAATGAGTTGAGTTTTGGAGAATATTTGTATAGAGAGTTAGACAGAAAAAGGAAATGAAGTAAGGTAGGTGCATGAAGTGAAAGACGAAATATTGCGTGAAAAATTAAATAATCTTTCATCACAACAGTTGGAATGGATTAATGAATACTGTGTAAATGATATGTCAAAATTGAAGAAAATTAGTTACAATGCATTTTTCAGGTATGGGATTCCAGCACATGAACATGACGAATTGTACGATGATGCAATGAATGTTCTGATGGAAAGTGTTATCAACTTTGATTCATCTCAAGGTGCGAGTTTTAAAACTTACCTTATTAATAATATTAAAAAATCTGTTATTGACTGGTATAGAGACAACTATCAGAGATGTAAAAGGAAAAATCTATTAACTGATAAAAATGGAAAGATAGTAAAGGTTGATAAAAATGGAAATGTAACAGATGACGATAAAGGAAAACCAGTTATTATTCCAGATACTTCATTTGATGCACCTACTGAAGAAGATAATGATTTAGTAGAAAAAATTGCATCTGACTTTAACGTAGAAGACAAGAGTGAGTTCGATTTTAGTGCCGATGAAAAAGTTGATAATTTTATTGATTCTTTACCGAAGATACAAAAAAATATTTTGCTGATGCGGATGGAGAATGTTCCTGCTGATAATATAAAACAAAAATTGAATATATCAGATAGAGAATATAGTAGTGCTATGAAGTCAATTAAGATAAATAAAGGACTTTCAGTATTTTCAAAGAATAAAAATGATGGGAATTATGATGTGGAGGTAAATAATATGGAAGACAGAATTATTGAAATTAGCGAATCTGAAAATTACAGGACTGACAAGTATAGTATGTATTCGTTATTACAGGATAAGAAAAATGGAGATGTGAACTGCAACTACATCTTGCAACGTGAACCTTTTCAGTGGACTACAGAAGAAGCAAATAGATATTTCTGCCGTATTCTTAGCAATCTTCCTATTCCTGAAATTATTCTTTGTGAACAGAAGAAAAAAGGCTTAACGATTTCTCATTTGATTGATGGATTGCAAAGACTTTCGTATGCTGAAGCCTTCAAAGAAAATCGTATTAAGATTGGTTCGGCAGGAGCAGAGAGACATTTAATTCAGTATAGAGATTATGTCTTAGATGATAATGGAAATCGTGTACTTGATGAAGATGGCTTACCAAAATATGAGATGAAAATATTTGATGTTATAGGGAAATATTATAAAGATCTTCCTGACGAGTTAAAGAAACGATTCAATAATTTCAATATAAACGTAACAAAGTTCTTTGATTGTACAGATGAACAGATTGCAGATCATATTCGTGATTATAACAATCATGCGAGTATGAATAAGGAACAGGGTGGGTTTCTTAATGTATCTGCACAGACAGCAGGATATATTAAAAATATTTCACAGAAAAACACATTCTTTAAAAATTGTGGGAAGTTTACAGATAATAATGTTATTAAGGGAAAGTTGGAACGTGTTGTTGCAGAATCAATAATGTTAATGTTTTTCCGTGATTCATGGAAAGCAAAACTTGATACAATTTACAAATATGTTGATGAAAATGCAACAGAACAGCAGTTCTTAAAACTTAATTCACACTTCAATAGATTAGAATTGGCGTTAGGAGAAGATAACAAAGATTTAAAATTATTACTTACTCCAACAACAATGCCAATGTGGATTGCTGTATTTGATAAATTTACTACATATAACATGGATGATTCTAATTTTGTTGATTTCTTAAATGCATATAATACAGAGTTAAAAGACAAGGAAATTGATGGTGTTTCTATGGCTGATTTTAAGGATCAGCAGACAAAGAAAAAGGCAACTATTACAGGTAAAATTGATTTACTTGTAAAATTAATGAATGAATTTTTACATATTGATATAACAGAAACAAATAGCACAGAAGTAGAGAATGACAATACAGAAGAAAATGAGCAAGATAATACGGAAGAAAGTATTCTTTCCTTTGTACGGGAAAATGCAAATTCTAATGCTACGAATGATGATGTGGATTTTTATACAGATATGGTTGAGGACTGTGTGAAGATTGACGCACCTGTATACAAGTCTTGTAAAATGGCATTAATTGCTCTTATGGCATACGCTTGTCAGAAAGAGCAGGATCAGGACTTTGAAAGTTGGATTAAAAATTATAAAACAAGCAATTTTAGCCAATCTCAGAAAACAAACTATCTTTATCTGAAACGTGATTTTGATAAATTCATGCAGAGGGTTGTAAGTGCATAGTGCTAATTTTTCAATTTTTGGCAAGGTTGTAATATATGATACTGAGTATACCTGGATTTGATTGGGCGGTGCATTGGTGCTTACGGTGGATGGGTTCGAATCCCATACTGTCCATCAAGTTAGGTATATTCGGTCAACCGTATTAATAGGAAGGAAACTAAGATGAGAATTTATACAGAAATGATTTGCGATGGTAGTTGCACAAGTTGTCCATTACAAGAAGGAAAACCGTGTCCTTATTGGACGGTTTATAGTGAATCTGAAGAAGAAAAGTAATGAAAAAGAAAAGTGTAATAATTATTTTATTTGTTATATTGACAATTTTTACTTACAAACTAAAAATTTAGAAAAGGAGAAAAATATGAAAATAACAGCAATTGCAAGAGAAAATTTTGAAGAAATGGGATTGGCGTTAAAAAATAAACTTAATCTTGAAATAAGTATTGATGCAATTCCAGATACATATTGCGTTTGTATTGGAAGGATGGATGTCAAAACTGGAAATTTAGAATCCTATATTAAAAAAGATTTTAAAAATGGTGATACTGTAGAATTTGACAAAATTAGAAATACTACAGAATTGCTTGAAAAGAAACATGAAATTTTTATTTTTGATAACGGTGGAAGTAAAAAAGTTATTGATTACTATGTACCATACGACATTGAAGAGAGCAGCAAGAATAAGCCAACTATAGTTGATAATCATGTAGACAATGAGTATGTGTCTAATGGATATTATGAAGCAGAATATGAACTATTGCTTACATGTGACGAGGCAACAAGAAGAGTCGTTATAAAACATAATTCAGTAAATATTCCAATGATTGAATTTTTGGAAGATATCAAAGACGAAGTAGAGGCAGTATTAGATAATGATTATGACGAGGATAACGAATTCGCAAAAATTTTAGATTCACAAGATGGTTTTTATACTATAGCAATGTTTGATGAATATGGGGCTGTTTACGATGTTGAAATTGACTATCCAAGTTCCTTTGTTGCAATGATAGTTTCTGTTAGACAGATAAAATGTGAATTTATCGAAAAGGATGAACAGAGTCATGACTGAACAAGAAATGTTAAATTATCTATTATTAACTGGATTGTACAAAAAAGGAACTGAAAAACATCTTTATATGGATTTGTTTTATGAAAAGAGAATGTTGTATACAGACAATACAATTCCTATCAAAGATCTTGCTAAAAGATTCATTGAGGTAGATAAATATCGTAATGGTCAACCTTGGAACATTCAACAGATTCTTGCGAATATTGGTTTAATTATTCCTATCGAAAATAGAAAATAAGGAATTTAGGAGGTATATATGAGAATATATACGGAAATGGAATGTGATTGCGGATGTGAAGCAAAAGAGGTCGTTGAAACCCTTGAAAATAAAGGGTTTTTGGTGGTCGATGATGATGAAAACGATACTGTCAATAAAATATGGCATGTGCTAAAAAATGTAGAAAACCAATGAAACATAGATTTCTTTTGGAGAATATATTAGCAGGAGGTGATACGATGAGTAAGATTTACGATTACGAAGAATATCAAAATCAGCGAGTAAAAGTTACATATACTGATAAAAGAAAATACAGAGAAGAAAATATTATTGGTCTATATGGACAAGTTATTAAAACCACAAGTGGATCAATAGCGGTTCAGATTGATGGAATGTATAATACAGCAAGCTCCAATGGATTATATTGGTTTGAAAGAAGTGAATTAGATATTGTTAGAGATGAAAGTGAGGATAATAAAATGACAGGATTTAGTAAAGTGGCGATTGTAAATTTGGTAGATGATTACAATAAGAAGGATTATGGATTTGCTTTATATGATGAAGATATGAATGAAATTGTTAAGTACGATACAAACCATCCGTTATATGTGATTGTAAATGCAAGAGGAAAAGACAATAGAGTTCTTGGAATTTTAAAAGAAATTAAGTCAGTAGAAGCATATGGCAAGTGCGTAACGGCACAGGTCGTTGGAGTTGTTAATATGAATGCATACAATGTAAGAATTGATGAGGAAAATCGTCAGAAAGAAATTGCAAAGCAGAAAGCTTCTATTGAGAAGGAATTAAAGTCTGAGATTGAAAAGATGAATAATATTGCTTTATATGAAAAGATGGCAAAGGAGCATCCTGAGAATCCAAGACTCGCTGAACTTGTTAATGCACTGAAAGAATTAGGAGAATAAATCATATGAAGAAGAAAATTTTATATAGTTTGGCTTTACTATTAGCATTTATGTTTATATTAACCGGCTGTGCAAAATGCATTAGCACCGAAACATCTACGGTTCAAGTAAAAATAATAGATGAATATCACAGGGCTGCTTATACAACAATGCATTATAGTCCTGCGACTAAAACGATGATACCACAATCGCATCCAGCAGTTTATAGAATTACTGTTGAATATAACGGTGTAGAATATAATATTTCTGGTAGTAATACATATAACAAATATTCAGACAAAATTGGAGAATATGTTGATGGAATATTAGAAACCAAGAAATATGACGATGGTACTGTTAGATACAATATTGTTGACTTACCATAGTAAATAAATGATATTACAAAAGACACAGTAAACCGAAGTTTCTTTGTAATTTAGGAGGTGACAAATGACAGAAAGTGAAGCTATCGAAGAACTAAAATATGATTGTAATGAACTTGGTAAAGCAATCCCATGTGATACTTCATGGGGATGCTCTTTTGAAAATGCTTATGGAATAGCAATAAAAGCACTCGAAAAGCAGATACCGAAGAAGCCCTATCACATATCACAAGTAGACGATAATGATAATGCAAATGTGGAGTGCCCAGCGTGTCATGCCACAACAGATTATGCAGTCAATGTAATTAAAAGAGGGCATTGTTGGAAGTGTGGGCAGTTATTGGATTGGAGCGATGAAGAATGAGAATGATAGAAGTAGCAGACCTTGAAAAATTCATACGCGAGAATGTATGTGCGATAGGAGATGACCATTTATTGTTAGTCGCAGGGGATGACGGCAGGTGGCACGAAGCACTACCGCTTGTAAAGACAGCTTATGATGTGGATAAGGTTGTAGAGCAGTTAAAAACGGACTCTTCTGTAAAACTGTATGGAAGTGGCAACAGCAATAATTATCTTATTCCTCTTGAAGAGGCAATTGAGATAGTAAAGGCAGGAGGCAATATAAATGAGTAACTGTGGCAATAAGGACTGCCAATGGCATAAATATTGCGAAAGCGGTTTGATGTGGTATGACGAAGACATTACTGAATGTCGTCATTGGATTAAGCCAAAACCGACTAAGATGAAAAATATCAAAGTAGCTGAAACTAATTATGAGAAAGCAGTTAAGGTATTAAAAAGAAATAAGATAGAGTTCAAATAAAAAGCACAGTAAATTTTGGTTTCTTGAGGAGGTTTTGTATGAAATATAGTGTATCAATTGAAGTTGTTTATACAGATATTGTAGAAGCAGACAGTGAAGAAGAAGCTATTGATATTGTTATGGCAAATTGTCCATATGATAATGAACCATCATGTGATCCATGTGTAGAAATTATTGGAGAATAAAATTTAAAGAAAGGAAAATATAGTCTCATGAGTTAAAGGTGCGCACCACTATTGGTAAGAGACTATTAAAGTATTAGAGTTATTTGCTGGTACACGTTCAATTGGCAAAGCTTTTGAAGCAAGAGGTCATGAAGTGTACAGTGTAGAATGGAATAAAGATTTTGAAAACATTGATTTATATGCAGATATTAGTCAAGTAACTGCACAAGATATTTTAGAAAAGTTTGGTCATCCAGATGTTATCTGGGCATCGCCTGACTGTACAACTTTCAGTATTGCTGCAATAAGTCATCATAGAAGAAAGAATCCTGAAACTGGTAATCTTGATCCAATCAGTGATTATGCAAAATTCTGTGATGCAACTGATCAGCATGTCGTTTCCTTAATCAAGGAATTAAATCCAACTTATTATTTTATTGAAAATCCTCGTGGTTGTATGAGGAAGATGTCTTGGATGCAAGATTTACCAAGATACACAGTTACATATTGCAAGTATGGTGATACAAGAATGAAACCAACTGATATTTGGACAAATCATCCAAATCCAAAATTTCTACCTATGTGTAAGAACGGAGATCCGTGTCATGTATCAGCTCCAAGAGGTAGTAGAACCGGCACACAAGGATTAAAAGGGGCAAAAGAAAGAAGTGTAATACCACAGAAATTATGTGAACACATTGTAGATATTTGCGAAGAAGGACTTGCTGAGAATAATTTGCATGATAAGTGTAAATCTTGTGACAATAAGTGGTCTTGTAATGAAGCAAAAGGTAACAAATTAGAAGATTAAAAAGAAAGGAAAAATAGAAAAGTTCCTATAGGATAAAGTGCGCACTACTTACTAAGGTAAGAGGAACTTGGAACAGAAAAAATTTATGGATATTTCACGTATCAAAGAAGATACGGAATTAACAGTAGCGAATACAAGTGGTTTCCATGTAGGAGATCATATTGTAATTCAGGAAAAAGTAGATGGAAGTAATTCGGCTATTGCTTATGATAAAGAAACAAATAAGTTAGTTGCATTTTCGAGAAAGAAAACATTAGGTTATGATAACACACTTAATGGATTCTGGAATTGGGTACAGACATTGGCAGTTGAACCATTTTCAAAATATCGAAATTATGTGTTCTTTGGAGAGTGGTTGACATCTCACACTATTAAGTATATTCAGGATGCATATAAGAAGTTTTACTTTTACGATGTATATGACAAAGAAAACGAATGCTATTTACCACAGTCAGAGGTTAAGAGACTTGCTGAAGAATTAAATTTGAGATATGTGCAGACATTTTATGATGGAGAATTTATTTCTTGGGAACATTGTATGTCATTTATGCACAAGTCAGATATTGCGGTTGATATTCCTGAAGGAATTGTCGTTAAGAATCAGACAGAACTTAACAATTCAAACTCAAAAACTCCATTTGTATTAAAGATTGTAAATTCACAGTTTAGTGAAATCAAGAAAGATAATCACAGACAGAAAGTAGAAGATCCTCAGAAATTAGCAGCTAAAACAAAGGCTTTCGAGATTGTAGAGCAGATTGTCACAAAGAATCGTGTTCAAAAAGAATTATACAAGATGATTGATGAGGGCGTTTTACCTCAAAAGATTGAGCCGCAGGACATGAAAATTGTTGCACAGAATCTACCTAAGAGAATTTTTGAGGATTGTGCAAAAGAAGAGAATGAATTAGTTGTCGAAGCTGGTGAGTTCTTTGGTAAGATGTGTGGTTCTGCAACTATGAATTGGGCTAAGAAGATTATTTTTGGAGAATAATTATATGAATTATTTTATATCAGATTTACATTTTGGACATAAAAACTGTATGGCATTTGACAATAGACCTTTTAAATCAATCGAAGAGAATGACGAGACGATTATTAAAAATTGGAATAATACAGTAGAAATTGATGATGATGTGTACCTGCTTGGAGATATTTCGTGGTACAACACAACAAAAACTATTGAAATTTTTAACAATCTGAATGGGAATATACATCTAATCAAGGGTAACCATGATGGTAAGTTGTTAAAGAACAGAGAATTGCAGAGTAGATTTTGTGAGATTGTTGATTACAAGGAACTCGATATTGGTGATGGTAAGATTGTAGTTTTATGCCATTATCCAATTCCATGCTTTAAGAATCATTATTATGGAAGTTGCCATCTCTATGGTCATGTACATACAGGTTTTGAAGATAATATGATGCAGCAAGTAAAATATCAGATGACAGCTTTATATGATAAGCCATGTAATATGTGGAATGTCGGATGTATGAAAAGTTATATGAATTATACACCTAGAACATTAGAAGAAATCATTAAGAATGGAGAATAATTATGTGTAACCGTTGTGATTATAACTCACCTGACAATCAAATATATGTAGATCCATTAACGAATGAATATTATTTAGATATTGAAACATCTGAATGGGATGAATATGATGACGGATTTGTTCATCAGAAAGAGTATATTTCGTACTGTCCTTGGTGTGGCAGGAAGTTAGGAGAATAAAGATATGAAGATAGAATTGATTAAATTAAAATTCAATGATACTCATTCATACAAGTATAAACCATTTACATATTGTTGCGATGAAGTTCAAAATGATAAAGCTATTGTATTTACAGGTGAAGATTTAGTTCATAGTGATGATTGTTGGGATTACGAAAGACACATTCCAAGATTCTGCACTTCACATACAGAAGTCATTACGTCATATGAGGATGAATGGGAGCAGACAGACAATTATCCAATTCAGTTTTGTCCTCATTGTGGCGAAAAGATTGAGATTTCTGTTATAGAGGAGATTGATGTATCTGATAAGTATGATGAACTAACTAAGCAGCGTGAGGAATTATGGAAGAAGTGTCGGAGAACAGATAGTAAGAAGAAAGAATCTGAGCTGAGAGAGCAAGTCAGAAAGCTGGATGACCAGATTAATGGTTTCTATTTGTTAGATGAGTGGAAAGGAGAATATTAAAATGGCAGTATTTAAAAATTTTAAAGATGATGAACTGATTGTAAGTTGTAAGTGTGGATGTGATGAAGGTATCCACTTCAAGATTTATGATTATGGAGATGGCGACTATGCTTTCTTAACATATACAAATGGTAATTTCTACACTCAGCAAAGATCGTTCTTTGAAAAGTTGAAGAAGATTTGGGCGATTATTAGGAATAAAGATTTCTATTACTCCGATATCGTGCTTACAAAGGAAGATTTCAAAGAGTTTAAGGAATGGATTAATAGAAAGTAGATTAATTAATATGAAAGCGGTTTATATACATAAAATATATTTACATTTAAAAATAAACGGAATATGGAAATATGCAGATAGCATTGGTGGTAGATATGTCTATTTATATGGGGAAGTGCCTGAAAATAGAGTAGAAGAATTTAAAAATAAAGATACTGTATTTTCTGAATTGATTAAACGAAGTGGATACATTGAAGACTTTATAGGATATAAAACATTTTGGAGAAAAAGGGTTTATGTAGATTTATTTCCATTAGCAAATGGAATTGTTTATAAAGATGAACTAGAAGCATTCGAAATAGAACATATTTACGAAGTAGTAGAAAATCCGATTATAGAACAATTGGAAAAGGATCTTGGGTTTAAAGGATATAGTCAATTAGTTTTTGATAGAGAGCAAGAATTAAAAAATATGTTAATTAGCAAGTGACAGTAAATTCAGGTTTCTTTTGGTAACAAAGAGAGAATATTAAAGCAAGGAGGTAAGAAAAAATGAAGAGACAGATTAGAAGAGGTACTTTTGAAACTAATTCAAGTAGTACACATGCAATTTGTATTACAAAAAGTGAGTATAGACATAATTCCTTTAGTCATATTGATTTTGAAATTGGCGAATTTGGTTGGGAAAATGATGAATATGGTAGTTTATATAATAAGGCTTCATATTTAATTACTGCGATTTTAAGTTTTGATAAAGATGAGGCGGATGAAAATTTACAGAAGTTAAAGGATATTTTAGATAGTAATAATATTGAATATACTCTTCCAGAACTAAAAGTAAAATCATGGGAACATGGTGGTAAAACTAGATATTATTATGATATTGATGGTTACATTGATCATCCATGTGAAACAAAAGATTTTGTCAATGATGTATTATCGGATTCAGATAAACTATTTAGATACTTGTTTGGCAATTCGGTCATTATTACAGGTAATGATAATTCAGATGGATTTAGTGACAGAATGTATGTCAACGAAGGTGAAGAAGAAACAAGTTGGGGTACTTATACAAATTACGGTGGTTTAAAACCAGAATTCGATAATTATGAAGTTTATATGAAAGGAAATTAATGATATGAAAAAGCAGATTAGACGTGGAGTATTTGAAACTAACTCATCAAGCACACATTCGATAACGATGTGTAGCGAAAAAGAATACGATGAGTTTGAAAAGGGGAATATGTATATAGAAAGATGGGGTTCTCACAAACTGTACACAAAAGAAGAAATGATTGAAAAATTCAAACAAGCAGTGAATTGGAGAACAAAAGAACCGAAATATCTTGGTGTAGATTGGAATAATGACGATGAATTTAATCGTGTTTTAGAAGAATCAGATTATTGTACTTCTGAAGAATATTGGAACAATGTTTCTGAAGAGTATGAGACTTTTGAAGAATCTTATACAGGAGCAAATGGCGAGACTGTATATGCATTTGGATATTACGGTTACAATTAATTAGGAGGATTTTAAGAATGGAATTATTAGGAAGATATAAGAATGGAAATTATTTTGTGACTTTTCTATCAGATGGAACGAAAATCAGAGAAACAAACGAAGATGAATTTATTCCATCTTTTGCAGAGAATTGTGATTGCAAAATTACTGATAAATGCGATGGTGGATGCCAGTGGTGTTATGAAGGTTGTACTCCGGGAGCATCCCAAAGTTTGTGTAAACCTCCAAACTGATGTAAGATAAAATTA
>OFMC01002455.1_pt1 | contig 11788 bp, 7 predicted proteins | sample 1541271 | NCBI WGS metagenome assembly OFMC01 (sample SAMN04209252, study PRJEB22552) | human gut metagenome | biome: gut; material: feces | host: Homo sapiens | place: USA: Oklahoma | reverse complement strand
GTGTGTCGGTAACGCCATCGGCGCCGGTTAGCTCTGCCGTGATGTGGTAGAAGTTCGGCGCGTCCAAGTCCCACAAAGCGGGGTCTTGCAGCGTGAAGGTGTGCGAGGCTTTGTAAATCGCGGTTTCCTTGCCCGTGCGCCAGCCATCGGGGGAGGGGAGAGCAGCCCATGCATCGGCAGGGATGGCGGCAGTGCCAAGAAGGCTGCCGTTGTCATCGGTCAGATGCAGCGTCAGCGTGCGGCCCGCGCTGGCGGCGGTGACGGAACCCACCTCGGCAGTGACGGCCACGGTCCAAGCGCCGTTGTCGCCCTCTTTGGCAGCTACATACAGTCCATCGGGCATCAAGTGGAGGTCGGGAGCCTCCCACAGTTCCACATTGCGGTACAGGCCCGCACCGGAGTACCAGCGGGAGTTGGGGTGGCGCAGATTGCAGCGGACAAGAACCTCGTTCTGGCCCTCATGGAGCGCATCGGTGATGTCGAACCAGAACGACGTGTAGCCGTACTTCCATTGGCCGACTTCGGTGCCGTTGACGAAAACGGTCGTATCCATGTAGGCCCCGCCGAACCAAAGCATGCGGCGGGTGCCGGGTACATCGGTGACAAAGAAATATTTGCGGTAGAACAGCGTGCCGTCGCGGTACAGATCGTCCGCGTGGCGAATCTGCCAATCGTGGGGCAGATCGACGGGGGTGAACTGCGCGTTCCAAGGCAGCAGCTCAGTATCCGGCGCGCAGGCGGCAAACAGCCAGTCGACGCTGAAATCGGTGCGTTTCATAAGGAACAGCTCCTTTTAATAAAGGTAAGGGGATGTGACGGGAAGTGCCGTGCAGGTCCGACATGGCCGTGTCGGGCACACACGGTGCGCCCCGTCACCGGGGCGCGGTACTTGCGTACCATAAACAGCAAACCGGGGGCAGCCCCATGTTGTTACGTGAGGCTGCCCCCGGCAGTTGCATCACTGTCGCAGGGACAGTCAGTTTCCAAACAAATTACTTGCTTGCGTTGTAGGTGTCGTTGTACATATCAACGATGTTCTGCATGTTCTGGGCTTCGACCTCAGCAACGTAGGTATCCCAATCGTTGTTGATGTCGGCCTGATTCATGGCAAACTTGCAGGTCCAAGCGTTGACGGTATCGGTCATGGGGGTGCCCCACAGGTTCAGCATCTCCATCTGATCCTCGTCGAAGGTAACGGTGGGATCCAGCGGGCGCAGCTTGCGGTACTGGCCCTGACGGTCGTAGAAGTCACGCAGATCCTCGCTGAAGTTGCTGGTCAGCAGCTCGGTGTTGCCGGAATACATGAAGTTACCGCAGGCGTAGCCCAGCTCTTCACGCAGGTCGATCTGATCATCGGAGGTCTGTGCGATGGACAGGCCGTTGCAGTAGTAACCGGGGGTCAGGCTGTAGGTGCCGTCGGTGACGGTGTAGGTCTCGCCCTCTTTGCCCCACTTGGTCAGGGTCAGGCCCTCGTCAGAGTACCACAGCCAGTCAACAAAGCGCATCATCTTGATGAACTCGTCCTCGCCCAGCTCTTTCAGAGCGTTGGAAGAGATCATGATACCGCACTCAAGGCGCTGGTTCTCGGCCTGATAGTCGGATGTGCCGATGGGAACGAGGGTACGGTACAGCTCGTAGTTGCCCTCGCCCAGCTGCTCCTTGATTTTGGAATCCTGGGTGGCGTACTGGGCACGGTTAGTGGACATGATGGCGGTCTCGCCGCGGTAGAACTTGTTCAGCGCGGTGTCGTCATCCTGGGTCCAGGTCTCGGGGTCAAGAACCTTGTTCTGGACGAGCTTCTGCAGGACAGTGTAGGCCTGCTTGTATTTGTCGGAGACAGAGCCGTCAACGAAGGAATCGCTGTCGGCGTCATAGACCAGACCGTAGTTGGTGGTGATGGCCCAGCCGGTGTTGATATCGTAGGAGGCACCCAGCAGCTTCAGCAGGTTGCCGCCCTGACCGTAACCGGAGGTCTGGCCGCACCACATATCGGACCAGATGTAGTCATTCTCGCCGCACATGCCCTGCTCGACCATGTACTGCTTGACGCCGATCAGCACGTCGGCGAACTCGTCCCAGGTCCAATCCTTTTCCAGCTCGGCGACATCGTAGCCGGCAGCGTCAAAAATGTCCTTGCGGATGAGGAAGGTGTAATCCTGCAGAGAGGTCTCCTTCAGGCCGGGCAGGCGGTAGTACTTGCCGTCGGCCTGCGTGATGGTGGCCAAGTCGTCCTGCATGTTGTACTCCTCGACGAAGTTGGAGTAGTTGGGCATATACTGGACATAGTCGGAGACGGGGACAACGCCGCCGCCGGTGACATACGCAGTTTCAGAGTAGATCTTGGGGATGATGTAGGGGGAAGTGCCGGAAGAAACGGCCAAGGAAACCTTATCGGTGTAGTTGGAGTTGTCAACGACGGTCAGTTCCAGATGGACGTTGGTGGCATCCTCGATGGCCTTAAAGACGCCCTCGCTGATCCACTTGTCGTTCATGGGATAGGCGGGGTTGTCGTTGAAGAACATCGTGTAGGTGACAGGCTCGTCAGAGTGGAAGTGCTCGCCGTACTCATAGCCGAGGTTCGACTCGTCCGCAGCAGCGGTGTCGGTGGTAGCAGTGCTGCCATCGGTGTTGGTGGTGCTTGCAGCCGTGGAGCTGCCGGAGCCGCCGCAGGCAGCCAGAGACAGCACCATGCCGGTAGCCAGCACGAGGGATGTGAGCTTTTTCATGTTTCGTAACCTCCATTACGTTTTTTCCTGCTCCCCGGAAGGCCCTGGGAAAACAGGTGTTTTCTTTCATCCGGCGCCGGAGTCGGCGTCGGTTTTAAGACAGTGGAAAAACGGGACGCAGAGCACTAACGCGAAAACGTTAGCCCTTAACGCCGCCCAGCATCATGCCCTGCACGAAATACTTCTGGATGAAGGGGTAGATGCAAATGATGGGAGCGGACGTCAGCACCATGGCGCAGGACTTGATGTTAGAAGCGATCTGCATGGCGTCGCCTGCATCAGCACTTGTGCCGGAAGCGCTGCTGATGAGCTGGCGCAGATAGTAGGCAACGGGCCATTTCGTGGTCGTATCCAAGTAGAGGAAAGCATCAAACCAGTCGTTCCAGTACTGGACGACGTAGAACAGTGTCATGGTGGCAATGATGGGCTTGGACAGGGGGATGGCGATGCGCCAGAACACACCCCACAAGTCCAGGCCGTCGATCTCGCCGGCTTCTTCCAGCTCACGGGGGAGAGTGAGGAAGAAGGAACGCATCAGGATGACGTAGTAGGTGGAGATCATGCCGGGCAGGATGAAGGATGCCACGGTATCGCGCAGACCCAAGGAAACCATCAAAATGTAGTTGGGGATCATGCCGCCGCCAAAGTACATCGTGAAAATGATGAACTTGTTGATGGCCTTGCCGCCGTACAGCTCCGCCTTGGAAAGGGGATAGGCCAGCAGGGCGCTGAACAGCAGAGCGCAGACCGTGCCAATGATGGAGTACACAATGGTGTTGCCGTAATAGGGGATGAACTTGCCGTCGGTGATGACGTATTTATATGTGGAGATGTTGAAGTCCTTCGGGATCAGGCCGACTTGGCCTGCAACGATCGCCTGCGTAGAGGAGAAGGACTGGGCGACCAAGTACAGGAACGGGTAGAGCATCGCAGCGCTGATCAGCGTCAGGATGATGGCGTTAAAGACCTTGAACACACGGTAACTGCCGGATTCCTTGATCTTCATGGGGCCCATAGTAGTTGCTTTTGCCATTATTTTATCCTCCTAATTACCACAAACCGCTGCCGGTCAGCCAAGAGGAGACCTTGTTGGCAACCGTGAGCAGGACCAGGTTGATGACACCTTGGAACAGGCCGACGGCCGTTGCGTAGCTGTAGTTGCCGGAGCCAAGGCCCATGCGGTAGACATAGGTGGCGATGATGTCGGCTGTCTCATAGGTGGTGGGGGTGTACAGCAGGAAGACCTTCTCGAAAGCGGCGGAACCGCACAGGCTGCCGATGTTCAGAACCAACAGGGTGGAGATGGTGGGCAGGATGGCGGGGATGGTAACGTGCAGGCACCGCTGGAAGCGGTTTGCGCCGTCCAGCTCAGCAGCCTCGTACAGTTCGGTGTTGATGCCTGACATGGCAGCCAAGTAAAGGATGGTGCCCCAGCCGAGGCCCTGCCATACGCCCGTGGTAACAAAGATCGTCGTGAACCACTCGGGCAGGGAGATGAAGGTGATGGCCTCGCCGCCCAGCTTGGTGATGAGGTTGTTGATGGGACCGCTGGTGGACAGAATCTCGCGGACCATGCCCGCAACGATGACCATCGAGATGAAGTGAGGCAGGTAGGAGATCGTCTGCACAATCTTCTTGAAGTGAACATTCTTGACCTCGTTCAGCAACAGGGCAAAGATCAGCGTCAGCGGGAAGCTGATGATCAGATACTTGAAGTTCAACAGCAGTGTGTTCTTGAACGCACGCCAGAAGTTCTGATCCTTCATGAACTGGTTGAAGTACTTCAGGCCGCTCCATTCATCGCCGAAGATGCTGCCGCCGGCGCGGTAGCGGCGGAACGCAATGATGTTGCCGAACATCGGGATGTAGCGGAACACGATGTAGTACACAATGGGAATGAACATCATTGCGTACCATTGCCAGTACTTTTTAATGTGCTTCATCACGGCACCCTGCTTCTTGACAGTGGCCACAGAAGCGTCTTTTTGTGCGGTCTTGGGCATGGTTCTGTCTCTCCTTCCTAATATCAATCACAGGTCAAGGGCCTGCGTTGCGGACTGGGTGACGGTCAGCTTTGCGGGGGCCTGACCCATCAGCGCTACGCTGCGGGCATCAGGCTGGGAAGCACCGACGTAAACGCTGTAGCTGCCTGCCTCAACGATCGGCGTGCCTTCCTCATTGCAGAGGGAGAAGGCGGCCAGCGGCAGGTGAATTTTGACCTGCTTCGTCTCACCGGGCTGCAACTCAACCTTGGCAAGGCCTTTCAGCTGGGCGTTCGGGGTGTTCTCGCGCTCGGCCTTGACGTAAACCTCCACGCTCTCACGGCCCGCAACGGAACCCTCGTTCGTGACGTCCACCGTCACATCAAGGCCGTCGGAGCCCGCCTCATTCGCGCTGACAGCAGCGTTCTTGAAGCCGAACTTCGTGTAGGACAGGCCGTAGCCGAAGGGGTAAAGGGCTTCCTTCTCCATGTAGCGGTAGGTGCGGCCCTTCATGGCATAGTCGGTAAACTCCGGCAGGTCGCGGTCGCTGTGGTAGAAGGTGACAGGCAGTTTGCCCTGCGGGTTCGTCTCACCGAACAGAGCGCGGGCCACAGCCTCGCCGCCACGGGCACCGGGATACCAGGCTTCGAGAATGGCGTTTGCGTGCTCATCTGCATAGTTGACAGCCAATGCACTGCCGCCCAGCAGAACCAGAACAACAGGCTTGCCGCTCTCAACACAGGCTTTCAGGACTTCCTCCTGATGGCCGGGGAGCTTCAGGTTCGGCTTGTCGCCGCTGGCGAACTGGTTGCCCTGGTCGCCCTCCTCACCCTCAAGGCCGGCATCCAGACCGAGGACTGCGATAACGACATCGCTCTCCTCGCAGACGCCCTTGACCTCGCTCATCAGCTCGTTGGACTCGGCCAAGCCGTGGATGTTGTCGGCGTAGAGGTGGCAGCCCTGCGAGTAGCGGACTTTCACATCGTCGCCGAGGTAATCTTCAATGCCCTCCAGCACGGTGGTGTAGCGGGAAGCAGTGCCCTCATAGTTGCCCAGCAGCGCCTTGCGACTGTCGGCATTGGGGCCGATGACGCCGACGGTGTGCAGCTTGGACTTGTCCAGCGGCAGCGTGCCGTCGTTCTTCAGCAGCGTCATGATGTTGTCGGCGACTTTCAGGTTCAGGGCCTTCATCTCGGCGCTGTCGACAACGTCGTAGCCAACCTTATTATAAGGAACCTGATCCTCGGCGTCAAACATACCCAGACGCATGCGGGTCACATACAGGCGGGTCAGGCTCTCGTCGATCTTCTCCTCGGAAAGCTTGCCCTCGGCGACGGCCTGCTCAAGGTAAACGTAAAGGTCGCCGCAGTTCAGGTCGCAGCCGTTGTTGACGGCCAGTGCGACAGACTCCACAGGGCCGTCCGTGACCATGTGACCGGTGTGGAAGTCCTTGATGGCCCAGCAGTCGGAGGTAACGTGGCCGTCAAAATGCCACTTGTCACGCAGGATATCCTTTAGCAGGGTCTTGCTGCCGCAGCAGGGCTCGCCATTCGTGCGGTTGTACGCACCCATGACGGCCTCAACGCCGGCTTCCTTGACCAGTGCGCGGAATGCGGGCAGGTAGGTCTCCCACAGGTCCTGCTTGGAGACGATGGCGTTAAAGTGGTGGCGGTCGCTTTCGGGGCCAGAGTGTACGGCGAAATGCTTGGCGCAGGCGGCGGCCTGCAGGTAATCGGGATCGTTGCCCTGCATACCCTCAACAAAGCGGACGCCGAGGCGGCTCGTCAGGAACGGATCCTCGCCGTAAGTTTCGTGGCCACGACCCCAGCGGGGATCGCGGAAGATGTTGATGTTGGGGGCCCAGACGGTCAGACCCTTGAAAATGTCGCGGTCGCCGTGGGCGCGGCACATATTGTACTTACCGCGAGCCTCAACGCCGACGGCGTTGCCGACCTGCTCCATCATGTCCTCGTCAAAGGCGGCGGCCATGCCGATGGCCTGGGGGAAGACGGTGGCAGTGCCCGCGCGGCCGACACCGTGGATGCCCTCGCTCCACCAGTTGTAAGCGGGGATGCCCAGACGCTCGATCGCGGGAGCCCAGCTCAGCATCTGGCTGACCTTCTCGTGCAGGGTCATCTGCGCAACGAGGTCGGCCGCACGCTTGCGGTACTCAGCCTCTTTAGCGGGATTCTTGGTTCTCTTCATAGTGCTTTCTCCTGTTCTTCCGTGTCCTTTACAGAACGCCGAAGCCTAAAATGGTGAATACTTTGTCCGTGCCCGGCTCCTGCATCTTGATTTCGATGTGGTGCCGCTGCGCGGTTTCTTCCTTTAAGATAATGGCCGCATGGCAGTGGGTCCAACCGGCCTGCCGCGGGTCGTAGGCCGCGACCTCTTTGCCGTCTACCGTGACGACTGCCGCGCCGAACTCCTTGCTGCCCGAATCCTTAAAAACGAGCTGGATGCTGCGGCAGGTGATGTCCATCGTGAACGGGTTGTCGCCCGCGCCCTTCTTCCAGTTGTGGGGGAACTCGGGGGTGTTGACATCCTCGAAGTCGAAGGGCACGCTCTGTAAGTCGGTGTCCGTCTCGGTGAAGCAGCCGGGGTCGATGACCGCGTCAAAGGGGTTCACACTGCGGTCCAGCAGCTTCGTCTCAGCAAAGTCGAAACCGTAGTAAGGGGCGAGCTCTTTCGGGGCAGGCCCTTCCTGCTGCTTGTCCAGCCGGTCCAGCATATACATGAGACAGTCCCGCATAATGCGGTGCCCGCTGTTGGAGGGATGGAACACATCGTAGAAGTACTGACGGCGGGTGATGACGCTGCGCTCACCGACACCAACGCGGAACTGCGGGCTGACGGCGTCCAGCACATTGACCATCGGCAGCTCATGCCGCCAACCGATGGGAGCCAAGCGATCCTTCAGGTTCCAGTCGTTGGCAAAAACGCTGAACAGCATCACAACGGCGGGCTCATTGGGGGCTGACCAGATTTTTTGGATCAGGCTCTCGTGCATCAGGCCCTTCGTCTCGTCAGCCTCGTCGTTGACGGCGAACTCGACGATGATCAGATCGGGCTGCACCGCACCGTCGCGGGTGATGTCGCGGTCATAGCGGATGATGCCGAGCTGGCAGGGCGTGCCGCCAACGCCCGCTTTGATGTAGCGGACATGTGCGCCGTGGTCGGGTGTGTACCTTTCGCAGATGGCCTCATAGGTCTTGCGCGCGTAGCACATTTCCTGCGAGGGAACCGCACCCGCGCCCTGTGTGATGGAGCCGCCCAGGAAGGCGATCGTCGTGGGCTTGCCATCGCGGAGCTGCTGCAACACACGCTTGATACGGATGTTGTTGCCGGTGCTCAGGCAGCTGCGGGCGATCATCTCGCCGTAGGCGGGCGTATCGAAAGCCACGGGCGGGTCGGGGTCAACCTCGGGGACTGTGTAGCCGTCGTTCAAGTAGAGCTTGACGGTGGCCGTGGCGATGTCCTTCGGTTTGACGAGCTCGAACAGAAACTCCTGCGGCGTCTCGTCGCTGTCGGACCACTGCTGCTCATCCATGACCATGATGTGCTCGGTGCCATCGGTGGTAATCTTCATGCTGTTGCGGCTGCCGCCGCTGCCCAGTTCCCCGGAGAAGCCGAGGGTGAAGGTCACGACCTTGTCGGGCAGGTCGCCGACGATGCTGACGCCGACGCTGTGCACGAGCTTGCGAAAGCCCTTGGCCGTGCGGAGCATTTCCAGAATGTTCTCATCGTCAATGCCGCCGACCATCTTGGCGAAAGTTACAAGGCGGTCACCATTGATATAAACGGGGTGGCGGCCTACGCCGTCATTGCTCGGCAGGCCGCCGACCGGCTTGTCCAGCAGCACATAAAATCCCGGGCGTTTGGCCGTTGGGTCCTTGGGTGCGATCTTGTCCAACACCGTTTGCTTCACTCTTTTCTGAATTGTCTGTGTCTTATGTTTGGTGAGCTCATCACAGGCCAAACATATCATTTGCCGTTATTATACCGCATTCCGAAAATGCATGCTTCTCATTTTTTGCTATGTATCTTATCAATATCTGCTGTTTTTACAGGCTTGTTGATTGTTTTTTGTGCAATGTGCTAGAAAGAAAAACACAGTTTTTGTGCGATTCGAGAAACGAATTGTAACTTTCGTGTCATCATTATGGATAAATGGTGCATAATGTGCCGCGAATTTTTCCTACCTACTGCGCTTGTTCGGCATCGCCAAAATTTACACAGCCTGAAAAATAGTACAAAATAAGCATTGCAAAAGCCGAAAGTCCCGAAAACGACGGGGCTTTTCTTGCAAAATGCGTCATTTTTGCGCTAAATTCCACGGTTACACTGCGTTATAAGTGGAATGCAGGGGTGCTGTATTTATGTTGCCCTGTTGAAAATCGAGCCCGGTACCCCCTTGATTTTGCCGCTGCAACCTGCTATATTGAGCCAAAACCGAACAACGAAAGGGGCCGATTTATGGGCAGCAGTTACCCTGCCCACACACTATCGCAACGTTTTTGCGGAGCTGGGCTATGCGCAGGCGGAGATCGACGCACGCATTGAAAATACGTTTCATACCATTTTTTATGGGGACGAGGCCCACCGCTTCTACCACCCCACCGGGCCGGGTCTTGCCTACATCGAGGACACGGGCAACCACGACGTCCGTACCGAGGGCATGAGCTACGGCATGATGCTCTGCGTACAGACTGATCACAAGGCCGAATTTGACGCACTATGGAGTTGGGTCATGCACTATATGTACATGCAGGACGGCCCCAACGCCGAGGTCTGCGTGCGCCGTTTCTGGAACACGCCCCTGCGGGATGGCCCACGCCGCTATTACGACAACTGCCTGTACTTCTTTGCCCTGCTGGCCCTCAGCGGCCGATACCGCATTTGGCCGCTGTAAGGCGTTCTGATATAGTAAAAAAGGAGAATCCTATGATGATGCAATTTGTCTGCACGGCCCGGTCGGCGGACGATGAGGACTACCGCCCGCTGGCTGAAACGCCGCTGACGCTGGACTTTGCCTATGACCACGGCGTTTCGACTTTGGCCGATCCGGCGGTCTGGCAGGTGACGCTGACCAACAACGCCGCCGCCCCATGGCGCGGCGTTGTTAAGCTGGAACTCTGCGTTGCTTACGATGCACCGCGTTTTTTCTTGCCCGGATTCCTCTACGGCCGCAATCGCGGCGAGGCCCCGATCCGCGTTGACAACCGCTACCCAAGGCTGCGGGCAGGTACACCGGAGTTTCCTGCATCGCCTTGGTGGATGGTCCGCGCTGATCGCCTCAGCCACCCCGCAGCCTTCCTGCTGGACGGCGGACGGTGGTATGGGCTCTCGGCTGCGCCATATTTCGTGCGCCAAAACGGCGTGCTGCAACCCTGGCAGCCCGGCAGGGCGGGAACGTTCGCACAGTTTGCAGGCTTTACCTGCTCACTGAACACGGGCAGTGTCGGCTACACGCTGGGGTACGAAAACGCGCCCTGGCTGTTTGTGCAGTCCCACAACATCAAGCCCCGCGCCCCGATGGGTGAAAACTGCTTGACGCTGGCGGCGGGGGAGAGCGTTGCCTTCCCGCTGTACCTCTATGATTTTGTCGCAGTGGATGGCGAGCGCACGCTGTACGCGGCGCTGGAGGCCGTCTATGGGCTGTGGCACACGCCGCCGCGCCCCGGCACGACCCCCTCCCACGCGGCAGAGCTGCTGGCCGGGGCCGTTACCCGCGACGCTTGGCTGCCCGACGATAAAAACTATGTCGGCATCACCAAAGAGCACTCGGACGGCAGCTATGAGCAGAACAAGATCTTCTCCATCAGCTGGACCAACGGCCTCTCCGCCGCCGTGCCCTGCCTGCAGGCGGCGCATCGCCTGGGGGATGAGACAATCCGCGCTGCGGCCCTTGCCTGCATTGACAATATTGTGCAGAACTCTTTGGACCCGCGCTGCGGCCTGCCCAACGAGACCTGGGACGCCGAAAACGGCTGGAGCTGTCGGGGCTGGTGGTTCGACGGCATGTACACGGGCGGGCATTCCGGCTATCTGGTCGGACAGACGCTTTATTATATCCTAAAAGCCTATCGGCTCGAAGCCGCCCGCGGCATCGACCACCCCGACTGGCTCGCCTTTGTGCAGGGCGTGGTGCCACGGCTGGCGGCGGCACGCAACGGCGACGGCGAGTACCCGTTTACCCTGTCGGAGCAAACGGGCGCAGGGTTGGAATACGATTCCCTGGGCAGCGCCTGGTGCTTGGCCGCTGAGGCTGCGCTGATGCAGCTGACGGGCGACACCGCCGACCTGCCCGCCATGGAGCGCAGCGAGGTACACTACTATGACGCCTTTATCCGTCGTGCTGAGTGTTACGGCGGCCCGCCGGATACCAGCAAAGCCGTGGACAGCGAGGGTGTGCTGGCCTACATCCGCGTTGCGCGGCTGCTGCACGAGTTGACGGGCAAGGCCGTCTACCTCGACCACCTGCGGGACGCACTGTGCTATGAGTACAGCTTTAAATTCTGCTACAATGTGCCCGTACAGGTCCCGCCGCTGTCCCGCCTCGGCTGGTCGAGCTGCGGCGGCAGCATCACTTCGGTGGCCAACCCGCACATTCACCCCATGTCCTGCACAGTTGCCGACGAGATGTTCTACTATCTGCGCCGCCGCCCCGATGCCTATATTGAATCCCGTTTAAAGGATACGGTGGGCTGGTCGCTGCAGACCTTCAACACCTTTGACCGCGAGTACGACTACGGCCGCGCGGGCTGGATGTCCGAGCGGTTCTGCCACTGCGAGGGCCTGCTGGTGCAGACCTACCCCGACGGCAGCCTCGCCAGCACATGGTTTGCGCTGATGCCCTGGGCCTGCGGCAGCGTGCTGGAAGGCGTGTGCGGCACGTGGTGGGACTATAAAGAGAAAGAGGAAAATTTGGTATGACGATTGTACACAATCCTATCCTACCTGGATTCTATCCAGATCCATCAATCTGCGCGGTGGGGCGCGATTTTTATCTGGTGAACTCGACGTTCGCCTATTTCCCCGGCGTGCCGATTTTCCACAGCCGCGACCTGGCACACTGGC
>OFMC01002446.1_pt1 | contig 11814 bp, 8 predicted proteins | sample 1541271 | NCBI WGS metagenome assembly OFMC01 (sample SAMN04209252, study PRJEB22552) | human gut metagenome | biome: gut; material: feces | host: Homo sapiens | place: USA: Oklahoma | reverse complement strand
CCGCCCCGTCCCGAAGGGCCGGTCCCGCCCTACTCCCGCATAGCGGGACACCGCTCCCCCACCCTGCCGGCTTCCGGATTTTCCGCCGTGCGAACCCCGCACCCGCTCCGCCGCCCATCGTCCGCAGAAGCCCGCAACAGCAGACATTCCCGACTTCCAAAGCGCCATTTTCCGGGTCGGATAAATTTTATCCGCAAAAAATTTGCATAAACCGGAAAAATACCCTACATTTGCACTCGCAATAAGGGAATGGCTCCGTAGCTTAACTGAATAGAGCACTTGACTACGGATCAAGAGGTTACAGGTTTGAATCCTGTCGGAGTCACGAATTTTCAAGAGGTTACGGTCGGATCGTGACCTCTTTTTTCATCGGGTACGGACGAATCGCTTCGCTCCGACGTCCTTTGCCCGCATCGGTACCGTTCCCTCCCCCTGCCTGCGGCACCGGCCCGCCGCGCCCCTCTTCCCGCCACGGAGCCTGCCGAATGCCGTTTCCGACCAAACCGCTGAGATCCCTGCCCCGCACCGACAAGAGTTCTTCCCCCGACAAACCGACATAAATACTACTCCGGAGAGTTGATTTTATCGGAAAAATTTGCTATTTTTGGATAATCGATACCCGAAAGCACGCCGCGCCGGACCCCTGCGACAGACAATGCCGGATCGAACATGAAGAGGCCTCTCCCCGATATCTCCGACCAAAAGCTGGTCGTCCTTCTGAAACGGGACGATTTGAAGAGCTATGAAGTCCTCTTCCACCGTTACTACGACCTCTTCCTGACCTTCACGAAAAGAGTCGTCAGGGAACATGCCGCCGCCGAAGACATCGTGCAGGAGGTCTTCATGCAACTCTGGCTCGGCCGCGACCGGCTCGACGAGCACCGCTCGCTCTACAATCTGCTCTTCACGATGACCAAGCACCGTATCTACGACCATTTCCGCCGTCGATACAACCTCGAAGCGCTCCGCCGTCCGCTGTCGGAGTTCGATGCCGTCTCAGACGAAGCCGAAAGCCCCGAAAGCGGTCTCGAAGCCGAGCAACTCCGGCAGACGATCGCACGGACGGTCGCCGCCATGCCGCCGCAGCGACGGACGATCTTCGCCCTGAGCCGACAGGAGAACCTCTCGCGGCAGGAGATCGCCCGACGGCTGGGAGTGTCGGTACGCACGGTCGACAAGCACCTCGAACTGGCGCTGCGCGAAATCAGGCTCCGTATCAAGGATTTCCAGTGGGTGCTCCTGCTGTTCCTGTTCCGTTAAAGAGCGTCAAAGAGGATGTTTCCGCGAACCGGATGCAGAACCGGATTCGCCCGGACGATGCCGCCAATTTTTCATCCCCGCGCTCCGCAGCCTCGGACAGCCGGCAAAAAAACGGGGCGACCACCGGTCGCCCCACCCCCTAAAACAGACTTTTCGTCACTTCCCGAAAACGTCGTTCAGTACCGCTGCCAACCGATAACCGGCTTTTGCGATCTGGCTCTCGGCCAGCGGCTTGTACTTTTTTATGAAATCGTGGGCTATGGACTCGCCCGGCTGCACGTCGTAGATGCACTTCGACGCCGCGGCCGATTCGCGCCCCCAGTCGTAGACCGTACCCGAGGTGATCTCGGCCCGTTCCGCCTCCGTATACCGGTCGAGCAGCCACGCCAGATCGGTGAAACTCCACGGATGGGGACGCTGGACGATCTCCGAATCCCAAATGGTGTGGTAGCGCATCTCCCTGCCGAAATAGTCGACCTTGTAGTAGCCGATCGTCGTATTGCCCGGATAGCGGATATGCGCCGGACAGTGCATGTCGCCCACGCAATGGACGATCAGCTGGATGCGGGCCAGCCGCGTCGAGTCGTCCAGCTCGCGGATGCGGTTTTTCAGCATATCGGCCGACTCCTCGATGTAGTAGAGGCAATTGGCCAGATACTTGTCGGTGCCGGGCCAGCGGTTGCCGGGCACGACCTCGCCCTCGGCGTCGACCGAGAAGGTATGGGGCAGCTGGTGCATCCGGTCGCCCTTCGCGGGATCGTAGCCCAGGTCGACGAGCATCTGCGGTTTGTAGTCGTCGAGCCACGAGGCGTAGTAGACGATCGACTCGCCGTCGAGCCACTTGTCCAGATTGGCCCTGGCCTTTTTCGTAAGGTGCTCTTCGGCGATACGGGCCACCGTCGCATGGCCCAGACGCCCCCACGCAAAGAGATTTTGCGTCGCACACAGTGTTGCCGCCAACGCGAGCAGCAGAATCGGTCTCTTCATGTTTGCAGTTTTTTCGGTTCATCGGGGATCTGCCCCGTTCTCAATATATACGGTTCCGGCGGAAAAAAGTTTTCTCCGCGATGTTACTTTCTGAATGTCCCGATCAATTTTTTCGGATAATTCGTTGCAATGGCGCGCAGGCGGTCGATGTAGTTCGCATAGTAGGCCGCGTCGACGTCCTTGTCGATGGTAAAGACGCTCACTTCCACGCCTGCCGACGCATAGTCGTCGATTCCCCACTGCCCGCTGCCCGCCGTGCCGTCGAACCAGATGTTCGAGGCGTCGATGTTGATCCACGGATCGATGTAGGTCTGATACTCTGCCGGAGCGACGTAGCCCATCCAGCCAGCGCGCACGCCCGCGCTCTGCGCCGCCGAATAGCAGAGCGTCCAGACGGTCTTGTTGCTCGTAACGATGAATTCCACGAAATTGCGCGCCTTCATCCGCTCGATCACCTGACAAGCCAGCTGGCACGAACGCGCCGAGAAGCCCGTATAGCCCGCCGACGAACCGTCGACGAGGATGTTCTTCACGTCGAGCCACAATTTCGACGTTCCGGCGCGCATCACCTCTTCCAGAAAATCTTCCAGCAGCGGAAGCCGTTCGCCGTTCGACAGCGTCCCCGCGGCGCACAATTCGTCGTAGGTATGCTCCCACGGCTTGAGCCCGTTCACGAGACAGCCCTGGGTGGCGTGGGCCACGATCACGCGGTTGTCGGCCGTGGCGTAGATGTCGCACTCCACGGCGTAGACTTTCAGGTCGAGGGCGTATTTCAGCCCCGCCAGCGAGTTGTCGGGATGCCCCGACTCGGTCGCACCGCCGCGATGCGCCACGACGATGCTCCCCAGCGGGTTGGTCGGGACGGCGTACTGCTCCTCCGGCGCAGGCGGCGCCGCGGGCGTCATGTCGAAATCGCGCGGCTCCTCCGTACAGGCGGCCGTCACCGCAGCCGCGCAAATCAATAAAAATCGGTATAGTTTCATTGTTCTGTTTCGGTTTAAAATCGTTTTCTGTCGCTGCCCCTCCTTTTCCGAGGAGGGACGGGTCGGGAAGAGGGTGCTCCGCCCTCTCCCGACCGCTCCTTCGGCGGATCACTCCGCGTCGTAGTTCTTCACGCAACGGAACGGGAAGATCGCTTGCCCGTTGTCGAGATTCGTCATCTCGGCGGAAGTAACCTTGTTGTTGATGATTACATTGATACGGAATATGGCCGTTCCGGGATATTTCGTATTGTTGTAACACAACGGCACAAAGGTCTGGCAACGTGTACCCGCGCACTGGAATCCCTGCGTCATGTAACGGAATCCGATCGGATAATAGTTGAAGCCGAATTCATCAGCACCGTCCGATACATAGGCATTCGATCCCCAACCGGAATTTCTCAACCATGGAGCAAAATTGCCGATGCCGCGCGGAGAATTGGGCTCATCTACCTGAGGAGTCGAACCTGATACGGTCGTGAACTGCTTGTAGGTAACACGGCTTTCGTTAACGGGAAAGGTATGTCCCGCCGAAGCCTGACTTGCCGCATAAGCCAAATCGAGCCAATCGGATGCATTGGCCACGTGCCAGCCGTAGGGGCAGATACCCTGCACCTGCATGGTCAGCATGGGGTGCGCCTTTTCATCGGCTGCGTTGTCACCCGTAAAGGTTCCGGCCGCCGTGTGGACGATATGCTCAACCGTAAAACTCCGGCCAATGGCATCGACGATCGTCTTGCCCTCCATCCAACCGTCGGGCAGCGCCTCGTAACGCTCATAACCGATACCGAAGCGCGGGTTACCCGTAACGACTTCGTTGAAGTGATAGATTCGACCATGTTCACTCGTACCAGCCAAATTACCGCCGACCTCGGTCGTTTCGTAGTTCGGATTCATGTTCGGATCGTTCCACGATGTCGGGAAGCTGCCGGCTGCATATCCGCCCGATCCTGCCGTACCGGAACCCGTAGCAGAGGGCACCATCAACGAACCCAGTTTCGGATAGATATCGCCACCGTCCCAACGTACGAACTCAACCATCCATGTCTTCATGCTACCATCGCGGGCCACGAACTCCTTGGTCTTATAATTGAGCAGTTCATCGTCGGGCATACAGTTGGGCGTCGTAATGCGCTCCCACTGCCACGTCATGCGGTTGAAGTCGACCGTGAGCGTGCGCAGACCGTCGACGTCGATTTCGGGCCCTGCGGGCAGCGGCGCCTCGGCCGATGCGATCTCGGCGACCGTCCCTCCCGCCGCCAGCACGTAGCAGGGATAGGAGGCCGTGCGGCTGTCCTTATTGATGCGCACGGGATTCGTCCCGTCGGCCGCGAAATAGGTCTCGGCCGTATAGACTCCCTCCTCCTGCTTGGTCATCTGCAACGCCGCATCGATCGCCTCGTAACGGGGCACCGACGCGCCGTAGAGATAGTAGTAATCGTCCACACGCAACTGCACGACGGCGATCTCGGCCGACGCCTCGCTCGTGTCGGCCGTGCCGACATGGATGGTGAAGACCGCCGTGCGGTTGTCGCTCTTCGAGGTCCACTCCGCAGCCCGCAGCACCACGCGGCCTGCCCCTTCGTCGCTCCACGTGAGCCACTCGCCGGCATCCGGCTCGCCGTAGGTCACCGAGTAGTCGTAGACGTCGCCCATGTTGGTCGTGTAGTCGATCGTCGTCTCGCCGCCGGCAGAGGCATACTCGATGCCCGTCTCGGCCAGTTCGCAGACGATCTCGGCGTCGGCCTTCAACCCCGCCTGCGTAATGGGAAAGGTCTCGACGGTGCCGTCCTCGGCCGTCACGGTCAGCACGCCCGAACGGCGGTACTCCGTGTTGGGCGTCGCCATGATCTCCACGGCCCGCATCCGCGTCGTCGTCACGGCGCCCGTCCACGTATCGGCGAACGATTCGTCGACGACGGTCTCGCCGACCGTGGCCCACGCCACGTCGCCCTCGGCGCGCCACGTGTAGCGGCCCTTCTCGAAGGGCATCACCTGCACGACACCCACATAGGCCACCTTGCCGTCGACGGTCGTGCCGTCGGCCGTGAACCCGATTTCGGCGGGCGACAGGGCGATGCGGGTAGCCGTATCGACGCCCAATTCCCCGGCATCCTCGTAACATCCCGCAAGGAGCGCCGCCGCCGACAAGAAAGATATGATTCGTGTTTTCATCTGCTCTGAGTTTTAGGTTATCGGATCAGTTCCAGCCCTCGGTCTGCGTGAGCTTGGTGTTCTTGTTGCGCGCCGACGCCGAAATGGGCCACAACAGGATGTTGGGGTTCAGCGCGCGGCGCTCGGCCAGCGAGGGATTGTAGTCCCAGATCTTGTCCAGTCGGATGAGCGTCCACCACACCACCCCTTCGCACGGGAATTCGAGCAGCGTCTCGGTACACAGCGCATCGAGCACCGCCTCCTTCGTGGCCTCGGTGTAGAAGTTATCCACGCCGTAGGCACGCTTGGCGATGAGATTCAGCGACTTGACAGCCCCCTCATAGTCTTTGCGCCAGTATTTCAGTTCGGCGTCCAGCATCACCGCCTGCGCATAGCGATAGTAGAGCAGGTCGCAGTCGAGGATCATCATGTTGGTCGAACAGTCGCCTTTGAGTTTGTTGGGGCACGAAATCGTATTCATCACCCCCTCCGACGACGAGCCGTAAGGCCCTTCGAGGTAGTTGCAGTCCACGCGGCGGTCGTTGTGCTCGGCCTTGCTGCGTTTGAGCACCGAGATGAAGTTGTCCGAATAGTTCCACCACTGCGTCGTGTAGATCGGCACGGGATTCATCTGATAGGCCGGCGCCACGTTGGTCGCGGGCCAGTAGAAGGTCCAGTAGTAGCCGCCCGTGAGCTTCTCGGTCTGGTTGTTGTTCAGCGCGAAGATCACCTCGGCGTTGCACTTGTTGTCCACCGCGAAGATCGAGGCGTAGTCGTCGAGAAGGCGCGCCGACGAGATGCCGATCGCCTTCAACGCCTCGTCGGCCAGCGCGAGGTAATCGTCGCCGCCCGCCTGCGTGGCGTACATCCACAGCGCGTATTCGGCTTTGAGCATGTTCACCGCATCGGGCGTGGCGACGTACTTGTCGGTGCCCGAGGTGACGTAGGCCACGGCCGTCTCGATGTCGCGGCCGATCTGTTCGTAGACGTAGGCTTTGGGCGAACGCGCGGGATAGCACTCCTCCGCATCGACCGACTCGACGGGGTTGAGCAGCAGCGGCACGTCGCCCCACAGGCGCACGGCCCAGAAATAGAGGTAGGCACGGGCGAATGCCGCCTGTCCGATCGCCCACTGGCGGTCGGCGTCGGTCATCGGCACCGTCGGGGCGTATTTCAGCACGGCATTGGCGGCGTTGACGGCCGTGTAGAGCTTCGTCCAGACCGTCGAGGCGTTCGAGTCGTTCATCGTGCTGTTCTGCACGCCGTACATGTCGTTGTCGTGTCCCGTGCGCCACGATCCGGCGCCCCACATGTATTCGCCCACACGCGCTTCGCCCCAGTAGAAGACGTTGACCTTGTCCTGCACGAAATTGGCGCGCATGAGGTAGTAGATGCCGTAGGCCGACGTGGTGACATCGCTCGACTCGGTCCACATGTTGCTCGCCGTGAGCTGGTTGTCCTGTATGATGTCCAGATCGCCGTGGCAGGCCGTCGCCACGAAGGCGGCGCATCCCGCCAGCGCGATCAGCAGTTTCTTGGATTTCATGGTTTTATCTTGGTTGTAGTGAAGCATTAGAAGACGCATTTGAGCGAGAAGAGCACCTTGCGGGCATTGGGCGCGATGTTGCCCGTGGCATCGCCCGTCGACGTACTCTTGTAGAGATTGCCGTCGGCGCCGGCGCCGCTTTCGGGGCTGATCGAACCCGAAACCTTGGTGAAGTAGTAGAGCGTATTGCCCGTGACGCTCACCGTGAGTTTCTTCATGCCCAGCTTCTTAATCCAGCGCACGGGCAGGTCGTATGCGAGCGTCACGTCGCGGATGCAGAGATAGTCGGCCTTCTCGACGTTGAAGTCCGAGATGCGCGAGAAGTTGCGGTTGCCGTAGTCGGGATCGTTGGCGTAGAAGCGCGCGTACTTGGCCTCCGTATCGCCCGGATAGCGCCAGCAGTCGTAGACCATCTTGTCGAGGTTGGCGTTGTTGCTGCCCATGCCGTTCTGGAAGACGCGCGACTTGAAGTAGTTGTAGATCGAGTGTCCCAGCGCGTAGTCGAGATAGACCGACAGCGAGAGGTTCTTGTATTTGAAGGTATTGTTGATACCGCCCACCGAATGCGGGATCACCGAGCCGAGATAGAACATATCCTCCGACGAGATCTGCTCGCGCCCGTCGGCCAGGCGCGCCGAACCCTCGCGGTTGCACCACTCGTAGTCGCCGATGTCCTTGCGCCCCTTGTATTTCGAATCGGTATTCTCCGAGAAGCCGTCCGAACGGCGGTAGCCGTGCGACTGGCTGTCGTAGAGCGCCGCGTCGGCCTCGGCCTGCGACTGGATGATGCCCGCGATCTTGTAGCCGTAGATGCGTCCCAGCGGTTCGCCCACGGCCGTGCCGCCGAAGCGGTAGCCGCTCTCGGTCATCGTGTAGCCGCCGATGCGCCATGCGTCGCGGCCGTCGACGTCGGTATACTTGTACTCGTCGGGCAGCGACAGCACCCGGTTGCGGTTGTAGGTGTAGGTCAGGTCGGTCGTCCACGTGAAGTTCTTCTTCTGCACGTTGATCGAGTGCACTTCCAGTTCGAAACCGGAGAAGCGCGCCGAACCGACGTTGGCCTTCACCGACGAGTAGGCCGACGTGTCGGGCAGCGTGATCGAGAAAATCATGTTGTCGGTCACCTTGTTGTAGTAGTCGGCCACGATGCGCAGGCGGTTCTGGAACATCCCCAGATCGAACCCGATGTCGAACTGCGTGGTAGTCTCCCAGCGCAGCGCACTGTTGGCCATTGCCGAGGCGATCGTCGTCGAGTGGCCGGCGTAGTTCTGCGCCGTGCTGTACGAACCGTAGGCGTCGTACAACCCGATGCCGTTGTTGCCCGTCATGCCGTAGCTCACGCGCAGTTTCAGGTCGTTGATCGGCCGCACGTTCCAGAACTTCTCGTCCGAGACGTTCCATGCGGCGGCGCCGGCGGGGAAGAAGCCCCACTTGTTGCCCGGCGCGAATTTCGACGAACCGTCGGCGCGGGCCGTGAACGAGAGGATGTAGCGCTTGTCGAAGTTGTAGTTCACGCGGCCGAAATAGGAGATCAGCACCTCCTTCGTATCCTTGTTGCTGGCCGTGAAGTTGCCGCCCGATTGGAGCACGGGCACCTTGTCCGACGGCGCATAGGTCGAATTGGCCGTCAGGTAGCGGTAGCGCTCGGCCATGTAGTCGTAACCGGCCGTCACGCCGATCTGGTGGCGCTTGAACGTGCGGTCGAAATTGAGGTAAGCCGTGAACTGGTCGCGCAGCGTCTCCGTGCGCGTCTCGGTGCAGCTGCGGGTCTGTTCGAGCGAATTGCCCTTGTAGTAGTAGCTGCCGCGGTAGTTGTAGTCGTGCATGGCGTACTGCGCCGTGGCGGTCAGCCCGTCGACGATCTCCCAGTTGAGGTTGAAGTTGCCCGTGGCGCGCTTGTCGGCGCATTCGCGGTCGTAGTAGGTCTCGTACCACATCGCCGTGTGGCAGTTTTTGTTGTCGCCGCCGCGCAGCAGGTTGCCGTCGGCGTCGTAGTCGCGGTGCGTGGGCGCGATCAGCAGACCGCGTCCGAGGCTGTTGAAGTAGTTGTCGACGAGCGGGTGGCGGATCGAACGCGACAGGTCGAAGGTCGTCGAGGCCGACAGCCGCTTCGAAATCTTGAAATCGGCGCTGCCGTGCATCGTGAAGACCGAGTAGTCGGTCATCGCCACCACGCCGCCGTCGTCGGCATAACTCACCGACGCGGCGTATTTCACGTTCTCGTTGCCGCCCGTCACGCCCACGTAGGCCTTCGCCCACAGCGCGTCGCGGAACCAGTGTCCCTGCTCGTCGGTATCGGTGAAGACGATCGTGCGCCCCGTCACCGGATCGGTCATGCTCCGCCAGCCTGCGGGAACCGCCTCGCCGTCGCCCAGGAAGCGCGTGGTATGGATCGAGCCGTCGCCGTTGCCCGTGCCGGCGGCCGTGGCCGACGTGAGCACCGACGCGCCGTTGTACGACTCGGCGATCGCCGGACGCACGAACGACAGGAACTCCTCGGCATTCATGAAATCCCATTTGCGCGAAGGCGACTCCCAGCCGATCTGCCCCTCGAAGACGATCTCCGGCCCCTTGCCCACCGTACCTTTCTTGGTGGTGATCAGAATCACGCCGTTCGACGCCCGCGAGCCGTAGATGCCGGCCGCCGCAGCGTCTTTCAGCACCTCGATCGACTCGATGTCGTTGGGGTTGATGTCGTTCATGGCGCGCGTGATCCCGTCGACGATGACGATCGGCGCATTGCTCTGGTTGATCGACGAACCGCCGCGGATGAGGAACGTCGGCGCCTCGCCCGGCAGCGAGTTGGTCGTCGAGACCTGCATACCCGCGACCTTGCCTTTCAGGGCGTCGCCCACCGAGGTCACGGGAGCCGCCGCCACCGCACTGCCGGCGATCTTCGACACGGCCGTCGTGAGCGTATGGCGCGACTGCGTGCCGTACCCCACGACCACCACCTCGTCCACGTCGATCGACGAGGCGGCGAGCGTCACGTCCACGACCGTCTGCGCCGGTGCGACCGCCACTTCGGCCGTCCGGTAGCCCACGAACGAAATCTGCAACACGGGATTGTCCGCCGACACGCGCAGCGAATAGCGGCCGTCGATGTCGGTCGTCACGCCGGTGGTCGTCCCCTTGACGACGACCGTCGCCCCCACGATCGTGGCGCCCTTGTCGTCGCGCACCACGCCGCTCAGCGTCCGCGACACGGCCTTTTCGGCCACGCGCGGCACGGCACGGCGCGTGACGACGATGCTCCGTCCGTTTATTTCATAGCTCACGTCCTGTCCCGCGAAGATCTGCGCGAGGACGTTCTCGATCGGTTCGTCCTCCGCTGCGACCGTGATCCGACGCTCCATGTCGATCTGGCTGGCATCGACCGTAAGCGAATAGTGCGACTGTTGCAGGGCGGCGATCGCCCGCTTCACGGTTACGTTTTTCAGGTTCAGGGAGATGTCGTCAGCCGACGCCTGCGAAGGCAGAAACAGCGCCGCCGACACAACGATTCCGAGACAAAACGATTTTATACCCGGAATCGTTAGCAAGTTTTCAGGTTTTTTCATACATTTGTTAGGTTTTGGTTCTGTGCTTGGAGTGTACAGCTCACGACCGGAACTGCGGGCGGGGATAGTGCGAATATCTCCGCCTTTTTTTACGAGGATCGATCTTATTCCATGGGCGGTTTCTTTTGAGGGTTAGCGTTTGGTGATGTTGACGATGCGGCCTTCGCGGCGAATGCGCATCGCCTCGTCGGCATTGAACGAAGCGAGCATCTCGTCGAGCGACTCGCCGTTGGCGTAACGCTCGCGGAACTTATCGGTCTGGCCGCGGAGCTCCTCCTCGGTCATCTTCTCAAACTGGGGCTCAAGACCGTTGATCTGGTCGACGATCTTGTAGTAGCGCTTAAGGTCCTTATCGGATCCAAAGGACAGCAGCTTTGACATGAATCCCATGTGGTTTTCCTTTTTGGCCATCGCCCACGCCGTGCAGCTGCGGGCGAGTTAAACACAGATGATTGTACTTTAGCCAAACAAGGCGCGGCCTATACGGTCGAGCTCGACCGCCACGTAATAACTACGACCAACCTGCCACAATGGGACAGGTTAATTTTGGCAGGTCTATCTGGGCAAACGCCGCCTCTCTGCCATGTGGTGCCATGGGGACAGGTTAGTTTGCACTAATTTAAAAAGAAAAAGGGCCGCGCACCCAAATGGATGCACGGCCCTCATGCCATGAATGCGAGCGATTCCGCGGCGAGCTATTTACTCAGCAGCCTCGGTGGTCTCGGCCTCGGCAGCGGCCTCCTCGACGGGAGCCTCTGCGGGAGCCTCGGCGGCCTGCTTGGCAGCCTCCTCGGCAAACTTAGCAGCACGCTTAGCCTTCTCGGCAGCCTTGGCCTCAGCGGCGGCCTTGCGAGCGGCCTCGGCCTCAGCAGCCTTGGCGGCCTTGGCAGCCTTGGCCTCCTCGGCCTTCTTGAGCTGGGCGGCAGCGGCGCCACCGAACTTGTCGGCGAAGCGCTGGACGCGTCCACCGGTGTCGACGAACTTCTGCTGGCCGGTGTAGAACGGGTGGCACTCGTTGCAAAGCTCGACCTTCATCTCAGACACGGTAGCGTGCGTCTTGAAGGTGTTGCCGCAGGAGCACGTCACCGTGCACTCGACATACTGGGGATGGATACCCTGCTTCATGGTAGGACTCCTTATTGGTCAGGCGCTGGTTACCGATCAGCGCATAAGGCGTCTTGGTTTCCGACCAAGACAACAAACTCGGCTATGGTACCACGGCGCCGCGCGTCCCACAAAAGGTTCACGGTCTTTTCGGAACGACATGAATCTGACCTTGATTATCGACTTCATCCGAACACCTCCCACATTCATCCGTACATGTACG
>OFMC01002440.1_pt1 | contig 11857 bp, 9 predicted proteins | sample 1541271 | NCBI WGS metagenome assembly OFMC01 (sample SAMN04209252, study PRJEB22552) | human gut metagenome | biome: gut; material: feces | host: Homo sapiens | place: USA: Oklahoma | reverse complement strand
CGTTTGTATCAGGGAATCATCGACAGTAAACTGCTGCCGCCGGGTGGTATCCCAAGAACTGATAGAACTTTTGAAATATATGGAACACAGTACAGATGAAGTGTCAGAACAGTGCAAAAGTGAACGGATTCAAAAGATGCATAGACGAGTTTGTCGGATTAAAGCAAGTGAAAAAACAGAGGTGAAGTATATGCAGGCATGGGAAGAAAAATTGCTGGAAAGACAAAAAGAAAAAAGAGAATTGCTCAGAAAAATGAATCATAAGATGTCCATTGAGGAAATTGCAGATGTATTGGATATGGATGTTTCAGAGGTGAAACATATCATTGAGGAACAATATGATACAGAAGATTAAATCGGAAAATAATCGCAACGGGAGAGACCATCTGACATTATTCGGATGGTCTCTTCTGCCATTTCTTTATGGTTATACTGTTCCGGTAATTGTCAGAGTGCTGAATCCCGGATTAGAACTCCATTCACCGGTAGTCTCGTTGACGGTAAATGTTGCTGCAGGAACAGTAACTTTTCCGGCACCAGTAGCAAAAGTACCGGTAGTTTTATCATAAGTGTAGTCTTCACCTTCTGTCCATGTGCTTCCGTTAAAGGTGACAGTCAGATTAGAAAGTATTGGATTAAACGTATCGGTAACGATTACGGCCGTGGATTCATTTGCAGGAACGTTTCCTTCATTCTGAATCAGGAACGTGTAGGTCAGGCTTCCGTTTTCAGTAACAGGTACCGGACTGATAGATTTTGTGATACCTAAGAGTGGCAAGGCTTCTGCATTTACCGTTTCCTTAGCGGTGATAGAAGTAATGCCGTCTCCACTTGCAGTAACCGTGTTGGTAATGAATGATTCATTGGTGAGAGGAGCGTATTGATTTACAGCTGTTTCATAGACCAGTGTCAGATTGCCATTTGCGGGAACAGTTAATCCAGAGAAGATAAGCGGAGGACCTGCGGTTACAGCAGGTGCAGCCTGTAACGTTCCGTTTGTATAGTATTTTACCGTGTTATCCAGATACGTTAACGGTGTCAGTGAAGTAGTAGAAAATGCATACGCACCAAGGTCATCTGTGAGTGTAAGTCCTGTAATAGGAGTGGTACCGGAGTTAACAATACTTATAATATAGGTGACGGTCCCTCCCGGATGATAGGTATTTTTTACTGCAGTTTTCGAGATTGACAATACTTCGAGAATCTCACCGACGGCAATATTTGAATTAGTAACAGAATTTCCGTAACGGAGTTGTGCCTGGTTCGTAAATTGAGCCATATTTTTAACCTTCCTTTCATATATGTGTCTACAATATAATATATGTCTGTGGAGTAAAAGTGCCCGGGGATAATTTGTAGAAGATTTACAAAAATTGAGCATTTCTAAAATATATATTGAAAGCATGAATAGAGCATGTTATCCTATCAACACGCAGATGAATTCTAATATCTGCAACGCATCTATATTTACCAATTCATTTATTTCAAGCCCAAACAATCGGGTAAGAATCCAAGATGAAAATCATAAAAAACAGATAAATACATGTCTGATAAAAGAAGATAACGGTATATACTGGTATATATATAAATTCTGTGTTATCATATGCATAAAGCTAAACAGTTCTTCTTTGCAGGTATTATATCTGTACAAGAGAGGAGAACTGCTTATGAACCAAAGAAAATCATTAAAAGAATTAAACTTGCTGGATAAATTTCTGTTCGATGAAGCGATGGATGATCCGGAAAATGTAAAGACGATGTTGGATATCATACTGAGTCAGAATACCAATCTGAAACATCCACCGCAAACAGAAAAAGAACAGAGAACGTCTATAGATAATCGGCAGATCCGGCTGGATGTCTATGCTATAGATGAAGATGATGTGATATACGAAGTGGAGGCGCAGAAAGAAAATACGCATAATCTTCCGAAAAGAAGCCGGCTGTATCAGGGAATCATCGACAGTAAACTGCTGCCGCCGGGAGTTGTTGATTTCAATTTATTGAATGAAGTTTTGATTGTGCTGATTATGCCATTTGACTTGTTCGGATATGGATTATATCGTTATACCTTTCAGATGAAGTGTGAAGAGGTTCCAGAACTGAAACTGGATGATGGAGCAACAAGGATATTTCTGAATACCAGAGGCAAACATCCGGAGCTGGTGTCACCAGAGTTAATAGAACTTTTGAAATATATGGAACACAGTACGGATGAAATATCAGAGGCATGTGAAAGTAAACGGATTCAAGAGATGCATAGACGAGTTTGTCAGATTAAAGCAAGTGAAAAGGCAGAGGTGAAATATATGCAGACATGGGAAGAAAAGATACTAATAAAACAGGCAGGAATTGCTGAGGGTGAACAAATCGGAAGATTGAAGGAAAAAACAGAACTTGTAAAGAAATTATCTAATAAATTCTCAATCGAACAAATTGCAGAAATGCTGGAGATTGATATTTCCGAAGTAGAAAAAATAATAAAAGAAATTGCGAAGTGATCTTCCAAAAAAAATAAATAAAAGTAAATACAAATAGAAAAACGCAATATTTTTAACAAACTTTAGATGTGGAAGAAAAAAATATTATTTGGAACTCCTCTATATATTCAGAAATTTTATAGAAAACGCATATAAATAAATAATTTTCAAACCGATACATATAAATATATTAAAATTTAATAGTTCAAACACTTGAAAAAACGAATTTTTAGTAGTACAATCGTGTTAAAAGATTAACGATACATTGTTGATGAAAAATTATCAGAATACGCAATGTATCAACTACATAAAAAGGAGCGTGTTTGAAATGGCAAGATTTACATTACCAAGAGATGTTTATCACGGAAAAGGATGTTTATCCGAATTAAAGAATCTGAAAGGTAAAAAAGCTGTCCTCGTAGTCGGCGGCGGATCTATGAAGCGTCAGGGATTCCTGGACAAAGCAGTGAACTACCTGAAAGAAGGCGGAATGGAAGTCAAACTGATTGAAGGTGTAGAACCGGATCCGTCTGTAGAGACTGTTATGAAGGGCGCAAAAGTAATGCAGGAATTCGAGCCTGACTGGATCGTAGCAATGGGCGGTGGATCTCCAATCGATGCGGCTAAAGCTATGTGGGTATTCTATGAGTATCCGGATGAGACATTTGAGAATATCATCACGCCATTCAGTTTCCCTGAACTTCGTCAGAAAGCAAAATTTGCAGCCATTCCATCTACATCAGGAACTGCAACAGAAGTAACAGCATTCTCCGTAATCACAGATTACAATACAGGAATCAAATATCCTCTGGCAGACTTTAACATCACACCAGACGTTGCAATCGTTGATCCTGAACTGGTAGAAGGACTTCCTCAGAAACAGGTTGCTTACACAGGAATGGATGCACTGACACATGCGATCGAAGCTTATGTATCAACACTCAACTGTCCATTTACAGATCCACTTGCACTGCAGGCAATCGAGATGGTTTTGGATTATCTGCCGGCATCTTATAACCTGAATATGGAAGCAAGAGAGCAGATGCATTATGCACAGTGCCTGGCTGGTATGGCATTCTCGAATGCATTACTTGGAATCGTACATTCTATGGCTCATAAGACAGGAGCAGCATTCTCAACCGGACATATTCCTCACGGATGTGCTAATGCGATCTATCTGCCATATGTAATCAAATACAATGCAAAAGATAAAGTGGCTGCATCACGTTATGCAGAGATTGCACGCAGAATGGGACTTCCTGGAACATCAGAAAAAGCTCTGATCAACAGCTTGTGTGCAAAGATTGATGAGTTCAATGCAAAGATGAATATTCCTAAGACTCTGAAAGAATTCGGAATCAACGAAGAGGAATTCAAAGAAAAACTGGATAAGATTGCAGAACTTGCAGTTGGTGATGCCTGTACAGGATCTAATCCAAGAGCAATTGATCCTGCAACAATGGCTAAATTATTTACATGTACATATTATGGAACAGAAGTTGATTTTTAAATAACAAAAATCAGATAACGGCGGCTGTCACATAGGTTTATGTGACAGCCGTTTTGCGTACTTTGGTATAAAAATCAAAATCTATTCCATATACAATAAAATAAATCTTGAACAATTTTATCGACATTTTTTGAAAAATATGGTTTTACTTGCGAAATAGAACAAGCCGTATTATGATAATAGTAATATTGGGAATTAGGAGGAAATAAGATGTACAAAATTTTAAAAGCAGAACAATTAACTGCTAACATCTTTCTGATGGATGTAGAAGCTCCTCGTGTAGCAAGACATTGTGAACCGGGACAGTTTGTCATTGTAAAGATGGATGAAAAAGGGGAAAGAATCCCACTCACAATCTGTGACTATGACAGAGAAGCCGGAACGATCACCATCGTATTCCAGCCGGTCGGAGCATCCACAACCAAGATGAAAGAATTAAAAGCAGGAGATTATTTCCGCGATTTCACAGGTCCGTTAGGAAATGCTTCAGAACTCGTAGAAGAAGATATCGAAGAACTGAAGAAGAAAAAGATCCTGTTCGTAGGAGGCGGTGTTGGAGCAGCACCTGTCTATCCACAGGTGAAATGGCTCCATGAGCACGGCGTAGATGCTGATGTTATCATCGGTTCCAAGACAAAGGACATGCTGATCCTGGAAAAAGAGATGGAAGCAGTATCTGGAAATTATTATCCATGTACAGATGATGGTTCTTACGGTCATGCCGGAATGGTTACGACAATGGTAGAAGAACTGGTAGAAAAGGGAAATAAATATGACGTATGTATCGCAATCGGACCAATGATCATGATGAAATTCGTATGTCTCCTTACAAAGAAACTGGAAATCCCTACTGTTGTAAGTATGAATCCGATCATGGTAGATGGAACGGGTATGTGCGGAGCCTGTCGTCTGCATGTAGGAGATGAGATCAAGTTCGCATGCGTAGATGGTCCAGAATTTGACGGACACCTTGTCAACTTCGATGAGGCTATGAAGAGACAGCAGATGTACAAGACCCAGGAAGGCCGTGCAATGCTGAAATTACAGGAAGGTGACACACATCATGGCGGATGTGGTCAGTGCGGAGGTGACGAGTAATGGCAGATGTATTAAAGAAAGTTCCTGTAAGAGAACAGGAGCCAAAGGTTCGTGCTACGAATTTTGAAGAAGTATGTTACGGATATAATAAAGAAGAAGCAATGGAAGAAGCAACCAGATGTCTGAACTGTAAGAATGCAAGATGTATCCAGGGATGTCCTGTATCCATTAATATTCCTGCATTTATCGCAGAGATCAAAGAAGGCAATATCGAAGAGGCTTACAAAGTGATCGGTCAATCTTCTGCACTTCCTGCTATCTGCGGACGTGTATGTCCACAAGAGTCACAGTGCGAGAGCAAGTGTGTTCGTGGTATCAAAGGTGATGCAGTATCTATCGGTAAACTGGAAAGATTTGTCGCAGATTATGCACTGGAAAATGATATCAAACCGGAAAAACCGGAAAAGACAAACGGACATAAAGTAGCAGTCATCGGTTCCGGTCCGTCAGGACTTACCTGTGCCGGCGACCTTGCAAAACTCGGATACGAAGTAACTGTATTCGAAGCACTGCATGAACTTGGCGGTGTTCTGGTATATGGTATTCCTGAATTCCGTCTTCCAAAGCAGAAAGTTGTTAAGAAAGAAATCGAAAAAGTCAAAGAGCTTGGTGTTAAATTCGAGACAAACGTTGTTATCGGTAAATCTACAACCATCGACCAGTTGATGGAAGAGGAAGATTTTGAAGCTGTATTCATCGGTTCCGGAGCAGGTCTTCCGATGTTCATGGGAATCCCTGGCGAGACAGCCAACGGAGTATTCTCTGCAAATGAATACCTGACAAGAAGTAACCTGATGAAGGCATTTGATGATTCTTACGATACACCGATCGCAGCCGGTAAGAAAGTTGCCGTTGTCGGTGGTGGTAACGTAGCTATGGATGCTGCCAGAACAGCACTTCGTCTTGGTGCGGAAGTACATATCGTATACCGTCGAAGCGAAGCAGAACTTCCTGCACGAGTAGAAGAAGTACATCATGCAAAAGAAGAAGGTGTTCAGTTCGACCTCCTTACCAATCCAAAAGAAATCCTTGTCGATGAAAACGGATGGGTAAAAGGTATGAAAGTGATCAAGATGGAACTTGGTGAGCCGGATGCTTCCGGAAGAAGACGTCCGATCGAAATTCCTGGATCTGAATATGAGATTGAATTAGACACTGTTATCATGTCCCTTGGAACCTCTCCAAACCCATTGATTTCTTCTACAACAAAGGGTCTTGAGACGAACAAGAGAAAATGTATCGTAGCAGAAGAAGAGAACGGACAGACTTCAAAAGCTGCCGTATTCGCAGGTGGAGATGCCGTAACAGGTGCTGCAACTGTAATTCTTGCTATGGGTGCAGGTAAAGCAGGTGCAAAAGGTATCCACGAATATCTGTCTAAGAAGAATGCTTAATTCTCCACAGGATAAAAGATTCTATAAGTATTCAGATATGAATATATGATAAAAGAGATATGCATAAGAAAAAATCTTGTGTGTATCTCTTTTTTGATGCTGTATCCGTACTTGAATAAAAACAGCTGTATGTGTTATGATTGTAAGACATATTTAAATACTGAAAATAATTATAAAATCAGTCCTGCTGACAAGTAAGGATAAAACAAAAAGACAGGTTGGAGATTATGACAGAATTAGATTTGAAAGACGGAAAGATATTTTTAAATAAAGTAACGGAGAAGATCCGTACACGGCTGACAGAAGTAGATGCATCCATTGAAGCCGGACAGAAAGACATTCAGAGTATGAACGAATACTACTGGGAGAATTACACTGAGATGGACGAATATGGTTATGAGAATTACGATAACCAACAGGCACTTTTACATCAGGTAAATGATAATCAGGAAAAGCAGAAGATGAGACATCGTCTCCGTAAGATGTTGGAAGCCCCATTTTTTGGACGTGTAGATTTTATCTATGATGGGGAAGAAGAGCCGGAGATTTTTTATATCGGTATCGGCAATTTTGCAGAGCGTACAGGTATGCTGCCTTTGATCTATGACTGGAGAGCACCTGTCAGCGGATTGTTTTACGATTATGATAAAGGACCGGGTTCTTATAAAGCTCCCGCCGGACTTATCGAAGGCGAAATTGCCGCCAAATGGCAGTATAAAGTAAAAAATGGAAAAATGGTCTATGCATTTGAAAGCGATACCAAGATTGATGACGATATTTTAAAACAGGAACTGGGAACCAACAGTGATGTGCAGCTGAAAAATATCGTACGTACGATCCAGAAAGAACAAAATGCCATCATTCGTAATACACAGGATCGGATCCTTGCAATTCAGGGGGCGGCCGGAAGCGGCAAGACTTCCGTTGCATTACACAGGATCGCATACCTGTTGTATCACGACAGAGAACATTTAAAATCCTCTAATATACTGATCCTTTCTCCCAACAGTGTTTTTTCGGACTATATTTCTCATATTCTTCCGGAACTGGGCGAGGAAAATATTCAGGAGATGAGTTTTGATCTGTTCGCATACCGGGAATTGAAAGGTATCGTTCCGGACTGTGAAGACCGCTATGACCAGCTGGAAAGAACCATGAAGCTTCAGGACCCGTATCTGACAGAACGCTTTGAAGAGAAGCAGTTGGAAGGCTTTGTCGGAATGATGGAAGGATTTCTCGCAAGCCTGGAAGATGAACTGATGGATTTTCGAACGATTGAATATAAAGGAATTCAAAAGACGGAAGAAGAGCTTATTAATCTGTTTTATTTCAAGTTCCAGAATGCCCCGTTGCTTAGCCGTATGGATGCGATCCGGGATTATTGTGTGGATGAATATGAGACATTACTTGGACGTGACCTTAGCGAAGAGGAACTTCTGATCGTGCAGAATAAGTTTGACAAGATGTATGTGACAAAAGATATCTATAAGATCTACGGATGGTTTCTGGAAGAATGCGGCTATCCGGCACTTCCGGATGTCGAATACGAAAAGCGCAAGCTGCAATACGAAGATGTATTTCCGGTGTTATATCTGAAGTACCGTCTGACCGGAAAAGCTGTGCATAACCACATCAAGCATCTGGTCATTGATGAAATGCAGGATTATTCTTATCTGCAGTATGTGATCCTGAATCAGATCTTCAAATGCCGGATGACAATCCTCGGCGATAAGGCCCAGACACTGGATGAACAGATGCGAGATGTATTACAGTTCCTTCCGGGGGTGTTCGATCAGAAGATCCATAAGATTGTAATGAATAAAAGTTACAGAAATACGATGGAGATTGCCAGATACGCTGAAAAACTAACCGGTGTAAAAGACGTGGAACTTTTAAAGCGTCATGGAAAAGAAGTCATTGAAGAGAATTTCCAAAATGAAGATGCTGTGCTGGATGAGATCTTTTTAAAAGCAAAACTTGGAGAAGACGAGTATGAGACTGCTGCCATTATTACCATGACGGAAGCAGAAGCGTTCACATTGTATCAAATGTTAAAAGCCCGTGGCGAAGAAGTGCACTATATTGACCGCAACAGTTCTGCATTCAAAAAAGGGCTTACCGTCACAACCTTTTATCTTGCGAAAGGACTGGAATTCGATCAGGTATTCGGAGTCTTCCGGGATATTGAAAATCCGATGCAGAACCAGGCAAAATATATCTGTGCAACGAGAGCATTGCATGAATTATATATGTATCAGATAACAGAATAGTATATAGAAAGAACAATAGAATGAAGATAACATTAATCACAGTAGGAAAAATAAAAGAAAAATACTTAAAAGACGCGATTGCAGAATACAGCAAACGTCTGAGCCGTTACTGCAAACTAGAGATCATCGAAGTAGCAGATGAAAAGACACCGGATAACGCAAGTGAGACTGTAGAAGACGGCATCCGTGATAAAGAAGGTGAACGGATTCTCAAATATGTCAAAGATGATGCCTATGTCATTACACTTGAAATCAAGGGAAAACTATTGACATCCGAAGAATTGGCAGAAAAGATCGATACACTAGGAATCCAGGGATCCAGTCACATTATATTTATCATTGGCGGTTCGATCGGACTTGGAAAAGAAGTGCTGAAACGTTCAGACTATGCACTGAGTTTTTCAAAGATGACATTTCCACATCAGCTAATGCGGGTAATTCTGCTGGAACAGATTTACAGAAGCTACCGTATTATCAGCCATGAACCATATCATAAGTAAACTGCCGAAATAGAAGAAAAATCTTGTATCAAAATCCATCATCCTTTATACTAATATGGATGAAAATGTCAGGAGAGGGTATGATATAACTATGAAACACTTAAATTTCAAAAATCTATGCATGATCTTACTTGGGAATACGATCTATGCACTTGCAATCGTCATGTTTATTCTGCCAAATAATATGATCACAGGCGGGACAACAGGGCTTGGTATTGCGATCCATCATTATTTCGGACTTCCAATCCATAGTTTTGTATTGCTATTCAATACACTGATGTTCCTGCTCGGAGCGGCTGTCCTTGGAATGAAATTTGCACTTACAACATTGGTCAGTACCTTTTATTATCCGGTTATTCTGGGAGTGCTGGAGCAGATGCCTGCACTTCAGAATGTAACAGACGATAAGATGTTATCTACTATATGCGGCGGTCTGATGATCGGGATGGGGATCGGCGTCGTGATCCGGTGCGGAGCCTCTACCGGAGGAATGGATATTCCGCCGCTGGTTCTGAACAAGAAGTTTGGTCTTCCGGTATCTGTGATGTTGTACGTATTTGATTTTGTTATCTTAATCTCACAGATGCTCTTCACCAATAAAGAAGAGATTGTATATGGTATCTTGTTGGTACTGATTTACACAGTCATTTTAGACAAGGTGCTTCTGATGGGATCTACCCGTACAAAAGTAGAGATCATGACAGAAAAATTTGAAGAGCTGAACCGTCTGATCCAGGAGCAGCTTGACCGTGGAACAACACTTGTCTACACACAAACCGGATATCTGAAAAATGATCAGCCGATGATCCTTACCGTTGTATCCAACCGCGAACTGATGCGGCTGAACCAGCTGGTACAGGAGACTGATCCGCATGCATTTATGATCATCGGAAATGTAAATGAAGTACGGGGAAGAGGATTTTCACAGCAGAAAGTCTATAAAAAAGAACAGGAAGAAAGATAAGAAAAAAAGCTGGTATTTTTAGCCAGCTTTTTTCTTACGTTCTTTACAGATCCATCTGGAATCCTGATATATAAAATGCCAGTATTCAAAGATCTTTTCGGATGTATTACTATCTTTCCCACGGACAATAACCCAGATATCTTTTGGATCGGATTCCTGTTCTGTATATTCTTTATCCGCAAAATCCGGAGCTTTTACAGGAGAAACGGTTGTAAACTTAATGTGTTCCGATTTGATATTTTTCTCTATCTCTTCCTGAATGCTCAGATAGCCATCGGTAATCCCGATCTGCCGGTACTGTTCGGCAAGACGGATTCTTTTATTTCTCCCCGCCAGGATAAGATACGTGACAATGGATGTGATGATCGATGCAACAATAACAAGTGCCAATATGATCAAAACAAGAAATGATGTATGCATAGATAAAACCTCCTTAAAATATATGAATTTCAAAACCATACTATCTGACCTTGATGCAATGATGCAGGCTGATTTTACATAGATTTAACGTAAATCTAATAATCGTTTGGAAATACTATGATACATTAGAAACATTGGAAATGCAATACAAAGAAAGGTGAAAAAGTTATGAGTAAGATATATATGAACCGGGAACTTTCCTGGTTAAAGTTTAATGAACGTGTTCTTGAGGAGGCAGAGAACCCGGAAGTTCCGTTGTGCGAAAGACTGACATTCGCATCGATTTATCAGAGCAATCTGGATGAATTCTTCATGGTGCGTGTGGGCTCTTTATATGATCAGACACTTCTCGATAAGAAGATCTGCGAAAACAAGACAGGAATGACATCGCAGGAACAGATTGATGCAATTTTAAAGCAGACTAAATTGATCAACAAGAGAAAAGAAGCCGTATACGAAGAACTGATGGCACGTGTGGCAGAGCAGGGAATCCGTATTTTGTGTTTTAATGAACTGGATGAAGACGGTGCCCGTTATCTGGAAGGTTATTTTAAGTCAGAGATCGCACCGCTTATTTCGCCTACTGTTATCGGAAGGAGACAGCCATTTCCGTTTTTGAAAAACAAAGAGATCTATGCGGTAGCGGTACTCGGTGCAAAAGGGAAAAAAGACCGTCTCGGAATCATTCCATGCACAAGCAATATTTTCGGACGTCTGATCGCAGTGCCGGGTATGCCTGGCACATATATGCTTGCCGAAGAACTGATTCTTCATTTTGCACCGGTTGTATTCAAAGGGTATAAGATCAAATCCAAATCTTTGCTGCGCATCACAAGAAATGCTGACATTGATGCGGATGCTTTATACGATGAAGATCTGGACTACCGCGAATTCATGGCAGGTCTGATCAAACAGCGTAAGAAACTGGCTCCGATCCGTCTGGAACTTTCCAGAGATATGGACAAAAAAGGAATTGCCGTATTGTGCGAGTATCTGGAACTGGATGAAAATCATGTATTCATGTCCTCAACACCATTGGATCTTTCGTTCGTATTCCAGATCCAGGATCTGCTGAGAAAAAATCCGGAATTATATTTTCCGAAAAGAACACCTCAGAAATCCGACCAGTTCCAGGATGGAAAAAGCATTATAGCACAGATCAAAGAAGAAGATAAACTGTTATCTTATCCTTATGAATCCATCCGTCCGTTTTTGCATTTG
>OFMC01002429.1_pt1 | contig 11896 bp, 10 predicted proteins | sample 1541271 | NCBI WGS metagenome assembly OFMC01 (sample SAMN04209252, study PRJEB22552) | human gut metagenome | biome: gut; material: feces | host: Homo sapiens | place: USA: Oklahoma | reverse complement strand
TTTCTATGTTGGTGATGATATGACAGAGGAAGATATCAAGGGCGAGTTCAAACATGGTATCTTGAAACTGTTTGTTCCAAAGAAAGAAGCAAAGGCAGCAGTACCGGAACGTAAATTCATCGCAATTGAAGGATGATCATTTTGCACAGAAAGTAACCTACAGACCGGAAAGCCTATAGGCATTGGAAAGGAAGGATACATTATGGCAGACAAAAATCCAAAACATATGTTAAAGAAAAAACAGGTAAAAGCAAAAGATAAGAAAAAACATGTTTATGAATAAACAGGCAGGAATGCGAGAGGCATCACACTTTGGTGTGATGCCTTTTCTGCTTTATAGGGAAAAGGAGGACAAAATGAAAGAAAAACAGAAACAGCCAGCATCCTTTCAGCCGGATAGGATTCTGTCCTACTTTAAAGCGGAATGGAAAGTACTTCTGGCGGTGACAATATCCGGTCTGATCTATAATGTAGGACTGCTTGCAGGACCGTGGTTCGAAGGAAAAATGACCGGCTGTCTTGTGGACATTTTAAGAGGTGCCGGACAGTTTGGCGATATGCTGATTCTTGTGTTAAGCTATGTGGCAGTGATCGTGATCGTGCAGAGTTCGAGATATATCAAGCGTTTTTATGTCCGCCGTTTTGCCAATAATGTAAACCGCAGGATGAAGGAAATCCTCTATGGAAGCCTTGTCAGAAAAAGCAGGGCGAGCCTTAAGGAAGAGGGCGAAGGCAATGTCATAACGAAAGCGATCCTCGACGTTGATGACTGTGTGGAGGGAATGCGGAAATTTACGACGGAAATTTTTGATACAGGTGTGGTACTGGCAGCCTATGCCGGAATGCTTTTGTGGTATGACTGGCGGCTGGCGCTGCTGTCCATGGCCTTTCTGCCGGGGAGCTACGCGCTGGCGGAGCGGATGAAGCGGCCCGTCCAGCGCACCGGCGCGGCCTTCAAGGAGCAGGCCGGAGCCTTGAACGCTGCCACCATGGATCGGGCGGTCAACGCCCTGACCTACCGGGTCTTTGGCCGGGAGGAGGAGCGTCGGGCAGCCTATGAGGAGCACCTCACCGCTTACGAACACGCCGCTGTAAAGGCAAACCTGTGGACAGCGTCCCTGCTGCCGCTGTACCGGGTGCTCTCCATGATCGGGGCGGCGCTGATCCTGTATTTCGGCGGGAAAAACGTGCTGGGCACCGGCTGGACGGTCTGGTCCATCGCGGAATTCACCACGTTTCTGGCCTGCTTTACCAAGCTGGCCACCAAGTCCTCCAAGGCGGCGAAGCTGTTCAACGCAGTCCACAAGGCGCAGGTGTCCTGGAAGCGCATCCAGCCCCTGATGCGGGAGATCCCCGCCGTGCCCGCCGTTTCCACGGGGAGGGTGGAACGTCTGGAGGTCCGGGACCTCACCTGCGGCTATCCCGGTGACGCGCCGCTGTTCTCCGGGCTGGATCTGACCGCCTGCCGGGGGCAGATCATCGGCGTCACCGGGCCGGTGGCCTGCGGCAAATCCACGCTGGGCAAGGCATTTCTCTGCGAGCAGCCCTACGGCGGCAGCATCCGGCTGGATGGCCGGGAGCTGGCGGAGCTGTCCCCCTGGGAGCGGACGGGCCTCGTGGGGTATCTGGGCCACGATCCGGAGCTGTTCAGCGGCACGATCCGGGAAAATGTGCTGCTGGGAGACACGGGCGATCCCATGGATTACCTCCGGGCGGTGTGTCTGGACGGCGAAGTGGCGGCCATGACGGAGGGGCTGGAGACCCGAGTGGGCACCGGCGGCGTCCGGCTTTCCGGCGGTCAGGCCCAGCGGCTGGCGCTGGCCCGGACGCTGGCCCATCAAAGACCTCTGCTGATTCTGGACGATCCCTTTTCGGCGCTGGACCGGGCCACGGAGACGGAGATCTTCGCCCATCTGCGGCGTCTGGCGGCGGACAGCGTGGTGATTCTGATCTCTCACCGGCTGTACCTGTTCCCGGAGCTGGATCAGGTGATCTGGCTGGAAAACGGGGAGGCCAAGGTGGGGACCCACGAGGAATTGGTAGGGAATACCCCGGATTACGCGGCGCAGTTTGACGCGCAGAGGGAGGAGAACAGCCATGAATGACCGCAAAAAAGCAGTCCATGTGGGGACGGTCGTGCTGGAAACGGTGAAAAACCACCTCTGGCTGTCCTTCGCCATTCTGGCGGTGGTGGCGGGGGCCGTAGGCGCGGCGCTGGTGCCGCCGCTGGTGCTGGGCCGCATTGTGGACGGTCTCACCGCCGGGGAGGGGCTGACCCTCCGCCTGCCCCTGTGGTATCTGGTCTTCACCGCATTGGCGGGAGGGCTGGAATCCGCCCGGGAGAGCGCGTTGACGGTATTCGGCCAGAAAACCACCCACGCCCTGCGGAGCCGCCTGATGGAAAAGGAGGGCCGCCTGCCCGCCGACGAACTGAACCGTCAGGAGCCGGGGGCGCTGGTGTCCCGCTTCGTGGGGGACGTGGACACGGTGGAGACCCTGTTCACCGCCGGGATCATCAGTATGGCGGCGGATGCCTGCCGGATCCTCAGTATTCTGATCGTGGTGTGGCAGTGCAGCCGGGGGCTTGCCTATCTGCTGCTGGCGCTGCTGCCGGTGCTGTTCCTCTTTACCCGGTTCGTCCAGAAGCGGATGCTGCACAATCAGCTGAAAAACCGGAAGGCGGTGAGTCGGGCCTCCGGGTATGTGCCGGAGACGGTGCGGAATCTCCGCACCATCCGCACGCTGGGCAAGGAGACCTACATGGAGACCCGGTATGACGGTGCGCTGGGGGAGAGCTACCGGGCCATTGAGGGCACCAACTTCTATGACGCCCTGTATTCCCCGGTGATCCTCACGGTGAACGCCGCTGTGGTGGGCGCGGTCATGCTGCTGTCCGCCTCCGGAGACCCGGCGGTGCTGACGCTGTTCGGCATGACCGCCGGTACCGCTGTGACGGTGATGAACTACATCAGCCAGATCTTTTCCCCGCTGGAAAGTCTGGGCATGGAGATCCAGACCATCCAGTCCGCCGTGGCGGGCGTTCGCCGGATCAATGACTTTCTGGCCCAGCCGGAGCAGGAGCCGGTGGCCCCGGAAACGGAAAATCCCGCCGCTCCCATGGTGGAGCTGCGGGATGTGGACTTCGGCTATGAGGCGGGGCAGAACGTTCTGCACCATTTAAATATGGAGATCCGGGAGGGAGAGCTGGCTACCCTGTCCGGTCGGACCGGCGCGGGAAAGAGCACCGTGTTCAAGCTGGTGCTGGGGCTGTATGCCCCCCGGCGGGGCACCGTCCGAATTCAGGGCGTGGATCCCCGGTCCCTCACCGGCCCGCAGCGGCGGGCGCTGTACGGCTATGTGGAGCAGCGGTTCCATCCGGTCCCCGGCACCGTCCGGGACCAGATCACCCTGTATGATGACACCATCACGGAGGGGCAGGTTCGCCGGGCCGCGGAGCTGGCGGGACTGGCGGAGGCCATCGGCGCCCTGCCGCAGGGCTATGACACCCCCTGCACTCCGGACATTTTCTCTCAGGGACAGTGGCAGCTGTTGTCCATCGCCCGGGCGGTGGCGGCGGACCCCAAGCTGCTTTTGCTGGACGAGATCACCGCCAATCTGGACGCGGAGACGGAGCGGGCGGTGCTGCGGGCCTTGAAGCGGGCTACGGCGAACCGGACGGTGCTCTCCATTTCTCACCGGGGCGGGGCGGACACGGGACGGCTCATTCCCATTGGGGAGGAGTCATAGCCAGAAACCGGGCCAGCGCGGGGTTGGGGTTGGTGGTCTGCCACGCGGCGATGATTTCCTCCACCTCTCCCTCGCCGATGAGGGGGACAAACACCAGATTGTCGGCGTTGTAGAGCTTTTCCACGCAGTAGGCGGGGAGGATGGAAATGCCTTCCTCGGCGGAGACCATCATGAGGATGCTCTCCGTGTCGGCGGAGCGGAAGAGGATGTTGGGCTTGTAGCCCGCCTCGTTGTAAAGCTGCATGAAAAAGGCGTCGCCGTAGGAATCGTCGGCGGCGTCAGGGGACATATAGAGGATGGTCTCTCCCCGCAGCTCCTGCCGCCGGAGCTGCTGTCGCTGGGCCAGCGGGTGTCCGGCGTACAGCGCCACTACCAGCCGGGCCTTTTCTACGGTGCGGCAAGCCACGCCCTCCTGGGTTTTCAGGTTGGTACTGTCCCAGGTGAAAATGATGTCATATTCATGGTGCAGCAGTCCCGCCGCCAGCGCATCGGTGGAGCAGCGGTAAAAGGTGATGAGCACGTTGCCGTTCTGCTGGTGAAATTGGCGGATATGGGCGGACAGGTCGCTGCGCTCGTACCCCCGAACGTAGCCCACCCGCAGCGTGCCGGAGAGTCCGGTGGAGGCGTCATGGACCCGCTCCTGCGCCCGGCTCATCCGCTCTAAGATCCCCTTGGCCTCCCGGAGGAAGATGGTCCCCGCAGGGGTCAGGCTCACGGGCCGGGTGCTCCGGTCAAAGAGGGGACAGCCCAGCGCCTCCTCCAGCAGACGGATCTGCTGGGTGATGGCGGTCTGGGAAATGTAGAACTGCTCGGCGGCTTTCGTGAAGCTGCGGCTCTCCGCCGCGGCCACGAAATACTTCAGCTGATTTCGATTCATAACGCCCTCCCACGACACAAAATAAGTTTTTCTTATTTTATCATGAAGAAATCCCCCTTGTAAAGGGGGATTTTTTCCGCTAAGATAAGTGCATATTTGTTGTGTGTAAGCGAGGTACTTGAAAATGCAAAGAGAATCCTTCGGCTCCCGGCTGGGCTTCCTGCTGGTGAGCGCGGGCTGCGCCATCGGCATCGGCAACGTGTGGCGCTTCCCCTATATCACCGGCAAGAACGGCGGCGGCTATTTCGTCCTGTTCTATCTGGTGTGCCTGCTGCTGTTGGGCGTCCCCGTGATGACCATGGAGCTGGCGGTGGGCCGCGGCGGCCGCAAGAGCGCCGTGCTGGCCTACAAGAATCTGGAAAAGCCCGGCTCCAAGTGGCACCTCCACGGCTGGTTCTGTCTGGCGGGCTGCTATCTGCTGATGATGTATTACACCACCGTCACCGGCTGGATGGTGAACTACTTCGGCAAATTCCTCACCGGCGGCTTCCACGCCGGTATGACCGGCGATGAGATCTCCGGGATGTTCGGCACCATGCTGGGCAGCCCCGGCTCCATGGTCATCTTCACGGAGCTGGTGGTGGTCACCGGCCTGATCGTGTGCAGCTTCGGCCTTCAGAAGGGCCTGGAGCGGGTGACCAAGGTCATGATGATCTGCCTGCTGGCACTGATCGTGGTGCTGGCGGTCCACAGCCTGACCCTCTCCGGCGCGGCGGAGGGCATGAAGTTCTACCTGCTGCCCTCCGTGGACACCATCCGGGAGCACGGTCTCGGCAGCCTCATCACCGACGCGATGAATCAGGCGTTCTTCACCCTGTCTCTGGGCATCGGCGCCATGGAGATCTTCGGCAGTTACATGAGCGATGAGCAGACCCTCCCCGGCGAGGCTGTCCGCATCTGCATTCTGGATACCTTCGTGGCCCTCATGGCGGGCGCCATCATTTTCCCTGCCTGCTTCACCTTCGGTGTTGCGCCCGGTGAAGGCCCCGCGCTGATCTTTCAGACCCTGCCGCCTCTGTTCGTGAACATGTCCGGTGGTCGCTTCTGGGGCACGCTGTTCTTCCTGTTCATGGTGTTCGCCAGCTTCTCCACGGTGCTGGCGGTGTTTGAGAACATTCTGGCCGTCTGCATGGACACCTTCGGCATCAGCCGCAAGAAGGCTGTGCTCATCAACGGCGTGCTGCTGGCCCTCCTGAGCCTGCCCTGCGTGTTTGGCTACAATATCTGGAGCGATTTCCACCCCATTCTGGGCAAGGACGTGCTGGACAGCGAAGACTTCCTCGTGAGCGGCCTGCTGCTGCCCATCGGCTCTCTGGTGTATCTGCTGTTCTGCGTCAGCAAATGGGGCTGGGGCTTCGACAAGTATGTGGCGGAGGCCAATAAGGGCGAGGGCCTGAAATTCGCCAAGTGGCTGAAGCCCTATTTCCAGTTCATTCTGCCGGCGCTGATCGTTGTGATCTTCCTGCAGGGCCTGCTGTAAAGCGGAACAGTGTTACAGCAATAGAGGGGGAAATTTCCCCTGTACGGGACATTTTCCCATCAGCCTGCACGGTGAAATGACCGGAAATGCAAGAAATATAAGAACATAGGAGGCGTGTCAACAGACACGCCTCCTATCAGCGTGTCGAAAAAGTCTTTTCTCCCCGCTGAGCAAGTTTTCAGAACTTCATAAAAGTTCTGAAAACTTAGGATTTTAATGGCGCGGGACACCCCTCTTGGGTTTCCCGCGCACACCCTTCCTTACCGTCGCGGAGAATTTACTACTTTATCGACAGTCTCGCAGGAGGCGTGTCAACAGACACGCCTCCTATGACTTTTATTGGGGGAATTTACAGAGACCGACTCATGCGATGTTACAGCACCAGCGCCTCCTTCAATACCCGGAGGGAGGTCAGGTGGCCCTCCAGCATGGGCATGGTCAGATCCTCCATTTCCAGCGACACGTCGCCGTCATAGCCGGCCATCCGCACGGTGGAGAAAAACTCCTTCCACCACTGGGCGCCGTGGCCGCAGCCCACAGCCACGTAATTCCACGAACGCGTGCGGAACTGGTCGATGGGCTTCGTGTCCAAAAGGCCGTTTGGCCCGGACATCCGCCGCTCCGGGCGGGAATCCTTGCCGTGGACATGGTAGAGGGCGTTCTGCTCCCCCAGAACCCGGGCGGCCTCGATGGGGTCGCCGCCCATCCAGAACAGGTGGGAGGGGTCCAGATTCATGCCCACCATAGGGCCAACGGCCTCCCGCAGACGGAACAGGGTCTCCGGGTTGTACACCAGCTGCATCCCGTGGTTTTCCAGCGCGATCTGGCGGATACCGCAGTCCGCCGCCATGCGAACCAGCTCCTTCCACTTGGGGATGGCCACCTCATTCCACTGGTAGTCCAGAATGTCCTGAGTCTCCGGCGGCCAACTGGTGGTGATCCAGACGGGGGTCTTGTCGCCGGGACAGCCGGCGGGCAGGCCACTCATCATCACGATCTTCTCCACGCCCAGCAGCGCCGCCAGACGGAAGGTTTTCTCCGTCACCTCCCAGTCCTTCTGGAAGGCAAGGGGGTTGCCGGAGCAGTTCAGGGCGCACAGGGCGATATCCCGGCGGCGAAGCTGGTCCATCCAGCGCTGCCGGGCCGTTTCGGAGCCAAGCAGTTCGTCCAAGTCGATGTGGGGCGCGCCGGACCAGTTGCCGGTGCCGATCTCCACCGCCTGAACGCCCTGCGCCACGCAGAAATCCAGCATGGCCGCAAAGGGCATATCCAATGTGCAGGTTTTGATAGAAAGCCGCATAGGGTTGACCTCCTTGGTCATTGAGATTGGGTGCCGCCGCGGGGCGGCGCATGAAAAACCGTCTTTTTTCGCGGGGAGTTGAGGGGCGCTATTCCTTGGTGAACCACAGATCCAGATCCACAGGACCCTCGATGCCGTCCACAACGCCGCTCTCGCTGTACTGCCAGAGGGTCACGCCCCGGTCCAGCGCCGGGACGGGGCCGTAGCTGGCCAGCCAGACCGGCAGGTGCGCCAGCTCCTCCATGCCGTACATACTTCCGGCCCAGTGGAGGTTCATGTAGACCACCGGCTCGTAGCCCGCCTGACGGATCACGTCGCAGAAGGCGAGGGCGTTCTGGGTGGCCTGTTCGCCGGTGAGATCGTCGGTCCGGGCCTCGTCCGCCGTGTAAAATTCCAGATCATAGGCGATGGGGCCGCTGACGTTCGTCCCCCGGAGCCGCTCTACCACGAATCGGGCTTCCTCGGCGGCTTCCTCCTCCGTGACGGCCTGAGAGTAGAAGTAAACGCCCACCGTCAGCCCCGCATTGGCGGCGTCGGCGGCGTTCTGGGCGAAGGCGTTGTCCTCCACCAAAGCCCCGGTGCCGTAGCCCCGGAAGCCCACCCGCAGCATGGCGAAGTCCGCTCCGGCGGCTTTTACGGCGGGCCAGTCCACGTTTCCCTGATAGCTGGAAACGTCCACCCCGGCCCGGACGGTGACGCCGGGGGCGTCATATTGGTAAAACGGCTCGCTGCGGGTCAGGGCTTCCTCGCTGACGGTAACGCCCGGCCCCGGCGCGGTATGGGCCCGCCATTCCAGAATACCCCAGATCCCCAGGCCCGCCAATACCAGCACCGCCAGCAGCCAGCCACGGCGGTTGGGCGCGGCCCGCTTGCCGCCTTTCTTTTTCTCTTCCATATGTTTCTCCCTCTTTTCTGCTCATAGACTACCACCGGCGGCGCTGCCGTTGGTGAACAAAGTCTGAATTTGCCGCAAAAAGGGGAGGGGACGGTTCAGGTTTCCTGCGCCAGCATCCGCAGGGCGAACAGGGTGTGGAGCGCCGCGCCGGTGGGGAGAACGTCCTCATTGAACACCACCGCCTCGTTGTGCATGGGCTTGCCGTAGCGGGGGTCCTCCTGCGGCGTTCCGGCACCTAACAGCAGATAGGCGCAGGGCAGCGCATAGGTGAAGGAGGCGAAGTCCTCGGAGCCCATGCCGCCCTGATCCAGACGGTACACCTTTTCCTTGCCTGCCAGCTCCTCCGCCCAGCCGGAGACCTGCTCCATCAGGGCGGGATCGTTCACCAGCGGCGGCGCGGAGGCGATCTCCTCCACCGTGGCGCTGCCACGGAAGGCCGCCGCTGTGTTTTCCGCGATGGCTTGGATGCGCTCCATGATCCGGGCGGTGAGTTCCCGGTCAAAGGTGCGGATGGTACCCTCCATCACCGCTTCCTCCGGGATGATATTGGGGGCCTGTCCCCCCTGAAAATGCCCGATGGTCACCACGGCAGGCTCCTTGGCGGAGATCTCCCGGGCAGTCAGCGCCTGCAAGGCAAGATAGATGTGGGCGGCGATGTTGATGGGATCCACGCCGGTCTCCGGCATGGCCCCGTGGCAGCCGGTGCCCCGGACGGAGATCCGGAACAGGGTGCAGCCCGCCATGAACGTCCCCCGACCGCAGAGCACCATGCCGGAGGGGGTGCCGGAGTTGACATGAAGGGCCAGCGCCGCTTTGGGCGACGGCGCATCCTTCAGGACCCCGGCCGCCAGCATGGACTTGGCCCCGGTGAAGCCCTCCTCATCCGGCTGGAACACCAGCCGCACCGTGCCCTTCAAGTCCGCCTGATGCCGCTTGAGTAAAGCGGCGGCGCTTAACAGCATGGCGGCGTGCATATCGTGGCCGCAGGCGTGCATGGCGCCGTTTTCCGACTGAAAATCCAGTCCCGTGGCCTCCCGGACCCGGAGAGCGTCCATATCCGCCCGGAGCAGCACGCACCGGCCGGTGTCCTCACCGGTGATGTCCGCCACCACGCCCCCGGCCAGCGGGCGGGGCGTATACCCCAGCGCCGTCAGCCGTTCCGTCACATAGGCGGCGGTGCGGGGCAGGGAGGGGCCCACCTCCGGGTCCCTGTGCAGGGTCCGGCGATCCGTCAGAAGCTGGGGCTTCAGGGCTTCCGCCTCCGCCAGCAGAGCTTTGGTATCCATGGTCATAGCACGTCATCCTTCCTTTGAACTGCGCCGTTTCCGGCAAGCTTATAATACGGTTATTATACCGCAGGGCGGGGCGTTGTCAAACACCGCCGGAGAAAAAACAGAGCTGCGCAAGCACCTTTTCTCATTTTTTCTGATAGGGCTTCGGTAAGAAAAGTGAGCGCGGACTGTCCTGACAGCTGCTGGCGGCGCTGGACTGAGCGGCAGAGGCACTTGCCGCAAAGGGCAGAGCTTGGGCGTGCAGATCAGCCAGTTCTGGTGATACAGGCCAACCAAGCTGTGAAGTAAGCGGGACAAAGTGTTTAAATTTTTGCCGGGCAGAAATTGAGACTTGGAAAAATTGATTAATAAAAGGCGCACACCTCTTCCAAAGCAGTTTGGGAGGGGTTAGCCTTTTTCCTTACAGGAGGCTGTGATCCCGGGACTGAAATTCGGACAGGATTACTACGATGATCTGCTGGCGAAATACACCCACAAGAAGGAGCTGTTCCTCAAGGGACTGGATGATCTGCACATCATCCACAACGATCCGGAGGGGGCGTATTATGTCCTGCTGGACATTTCCGAATTCGGCTATGACAGCGATCTGAAATTCTGCGAGGATCTGGCCCGGCTGGTAGGCGTCGGAGCAGTGCCCGGCTCCAGCTTCTTCCGCGAGCCGGTGAATCATCTGATCCGCTTCCACTTTGCCAAGAAGGACGAGACGCTTCTGAATGCCCTGAACCGACTGGAAAGTCTTCGGGCAAAAATCCCCTCCCGCAAAAGGAACTGAAAGAGACCGCTCTCAAGCGGGAAGCCTCACAAGAGCAGGGCCTATCTGTCAGCCGTGCTGCGAGAAATCCGCGCTGTCCGAGATTGCAGAGATATTACCCCGGCGTGGTATTTCTGCCATCCATGACCGTGGGGGCAACGGACGCCCACCACTATGAGCAGATCTGTGACACCTGCCTGCGGTGCAGCCCCTTCATGGCAGAGCCGCAGGAAGCGGCCACCGGCGTCCACGGGACCAACGAGCGCATCCCGGTGCGAGCCTATTTGCAGGGCATTCGGTTCCTCATCGACCTGATGGAGCACGTAAATCTATCCTGCTAATGTGCTAAGGCGCATATGTGCATCCGAGACCGCACTTCAGAAATTGAACGAGTGAAAAAGCTGCCGGGGAGTTGATGATTTCCCCGGCGGCCTTTTTGCGGTCAGCAGAAGGTTGGATTTCCGCAGAAAAATGCCCGAAGGAGCTGTTCCTTCGGGCATTGCGTGTATTCGGCAGAAATCAGCTGCTTTTTCCCAGATACGCTTCCTTCACCCGGCTGTCCGCCAGCAGCTCCGCACCGGTGCCGGACATGGTGATGGTGCCGGTCTCCAGCACATAGGCGAGGTCCGCAATCTTCAGAGCCATGTTAGCGTTCTGCTCCACCAGCAGCACCGTGACGCCCTGACGGTTGATCTCCCGGATGATGGAGAAGATGTCCTGCACCACCAGCGGGGCCAGACCCAGAGACGGTTCATCCAGCATCATCAGCTTGGGGCGGGACATGAGGGCACGGCCCACGGCCAGCATCTGCTGCTCACCGCCGGAGAGGGTGCCCGCCAGCTGCCAGCTTCGTTCCTCCAACCGGGGAAACAGGCTGTACACCCACTGGATGTCCTTGTCGATCTCCGCCTTGTCCCGGCGCAGATAGGCCCCGATCTTCAGATTTTCCAGCACCGTCATATCCGGGAAGACCCGGCGGCCCTCCGGACTCATGGCGATGCCGGTGGAGATGATCTTGTCGATGGACTTGCCCAGCAGCTCCTGCCCGTCCCACTGGACAGAGCCGCCGGAGGCCTTTACCAGTCCGGTGATGGTCCGCAGGGTGGTAGATTTGCCCGCGCCGTTGGCGCCGATCAGCGTCACGATCCTGCCGTCCGGTACTTCCAGAGAAATGCCCCGGAGGGCCTGAATACCGCCGTAGTGGACCTGGAGGTTTTCAATTTTAAGCATCGTCCGCCACCCCCAGATACGCGTCGATGACGCGCTGATTTTTTTGGATCTCCGCCGGTGTGCCGTGGGCGATCAGCTTGCCGAAATCCAGCACATAGATGCGGTCGGAAATGCCCATGACCAGATTCATGTGGTGCTCGATGAGGAGGATCGTGATCTTGAATTTTTCCCGGATCTCCCCGATAAAGGCTGTCAGCTCCTCCGTTTCCTGAGGGTTCATGCCGGCGGCCGGCTCATCCAGAAGCAGCAGCTTCGGCTCCGCCGCCAGTGCCCGGGCGATCTCCAGCCGCCGCTGCTTGCCGTAGGGCAGGCTGGTGGCCAACT
>OFMC01002417.1_pt1 | contig 11936 bp, 9 predicted proteins | sample 1541271 | NCBI WGS metagenome assembly OFMC01 (sample SAMN04209252, study PRJEB22552) | human gut metagenome | biome: gut; material: feces | host: Homo sapiens | place: USA: Oklahoma | reverse complement strand
CGGCGGCGGCCATGCGCACGCACTCGTCGTAGTTGACCTCTTCGATGGTCACCGTGGCGCCCTCGGCGGCAATGTTATCGAAGCGGGGCTTGGTGGAACCCTTGGGCATGTGCACGACAGCCTTCTGGCCCAGCTTGTTGGCAGCCCATGCCACGCCGCGGCCATGGTTGCCGTCGGTGGCGGTAAAGAAGGTAGCCTGGCCAAAGTCCTCGGCCAGCTGATCGGAGGTCAGGTAATCGAAGGTGCACTCGGCAACGTCCTTGCCGGTCTCGTCGGCAATGTAGTTGGCCATGGCAAACGAGCCACCCAGAACCTTAAAGGCGTTGAGGCCAAAACGATAGCTCTCGTCCTTAACGCACAGGTTGGACAGGCCCAGGCGCGCGGCCTGGCCGTCCAGGCGGGCAAGCGGAGTGACGGTGTACTGGGGGAACGACTGGTGGAAGGCGCGGGCCTTCTTCACGTGGTCGAGACTCATGATTCCCAAGTGCTTGTCATCGCTCTTGGGCATCGTGTTGCCCGCCCACTGGATCTTATCGGCCATACGGTGAACTCCTTAAGTCCTCTCTTGCCGGCCCCGCATACGCGTTTCAGCCCGATCCCATTCACACGGCTGAACTTTTATGTGGATGCCAAACAAAAAGTTTGTTAGTAATGTTCTATCACACTTTTTGATTGGCATACCTAACGAATTGTTTGTTGCCGTAATCGGTACTTTTTCGCCGCCGAACGGTCATGAATTGCCTTGTTGATGGATTTGTTTGCGGTCATGTGTGGTTTATGGCACAGTGAGCCCAAACTAATTTTTAGGAAGGTACCCATGACCCCCGCACAGATTGAGTTTTACAAGCGCCTCGCACACGGTCTGGCGCTCCAATTTGGCCCCAACTGCGAAGTCGTCGTCCACGATCTGGAGACCGAGGACGTGGACCACTCCATCGTAGTGATCGAAAACGGCCACGTCAGCGGGCGCAAACTGGGTGACGGCCCCAGCCATATCGTGTTTGAGTCCATGCACGAGGGCGCCACCGATGTACACGACCGCGAGCCGTACCTCACTAAAACCACCGACGGTAAGCTGCTCAAATCGTCGACGATCTTTATCCGCAACGATGAGGGCAAACCCGTCGGCATTTTGGGCATCAACTTTGACATTACGCTTATGAAGGCTTTTGAGCGTTCGCTCGATGCCTTTACCGGCACCGGCGGCACGGGCTATACCGAGCCCGAGCCCATTACCAAGAACATCGGCGACCTGCTCGAGGACCTGCTGCACGAGTGCGAGCAGTTTGTGGGCAAGCCCGCGGCACTCATGACCAAAGACGAGCGCATTCGTGCCATTGGCTACCTCGACCGTCGCGGCGCCTTCCTCATTTCCAAGTCGAGCGAGCGCGCCTGCGAGTTCTTTGGCATCTCCAAGTACAGCTTCTATAGCTACCTCAATGAGGCCAAGGCGGCGGCCGGCGACAAATAGGCACTCGCCTGGATTGCCCCTCCCCTTTTGGGCGCGAGTTCTGGAAAGCGCGAATCCAAGACCGAGCAGCTTGGGAAGTTCCATATAATCGATGTCATTAGTATTTCGAAAGGATGGGACAGAATGGCGTTGAGCAAGGCATCATGCACCGGTCGCGGATTGATTCCGGCAATTGGTGGACATGTGCACCGCATGTTCGATGAGGGTGAAGACGACCTGTTTTCGCTGAGCCTTGACGATGTGATGGATGATCGCCCGTGGACCGCCGACGAACTCATGGGCGGCGGGGCTCGCCCGTCAAACCCCAATCCCGCACTTGCGCCTAAGTCCGCACCTGCGCCGACTCCTGCGCAGTCGCCTGTTTCGACGCCCGCACCCACTTCGGCGCCCACGACCGCTCCCCGCCCCGCAAGCGACCCGTCCGAGACGGCGGCATTTCTCGCTGCGGCGACGCAGGGCAAATCGGCCGACAGCACCGTTATGTACAACGCCCAGCAGTTGCCCGTTCCTGCGGCACGCAAGCCTCCGGTCACAAGGCTCGATGAGCCCGTTGCCCATCAGGTTGCCTACGATTCCTGGGCTGCAACCGATCTGGATGAGACCTCTACCGGCATGCCGGCGCTCGACGTTCCAGTTAACCCGCTTTTTGCCGCCAACACGAGCGCCGCGGACTATGAGGGCGGTGCGGCATATTCCGATTATTCCGATGGCTATGCTGGCAACGGTCGCATCGAGACCGAGAACTATGGCACCGCATCGAGCGATTATCTCAACGATCCGTACGCCGCCACGCCTGCACCGGAATATGACCCGGAGGCCGCGTCCGCGCCGGCGTATACCAAAAGCACGGGCGAAGAGCGCTTTGCCGATTATTACGCCGAGGAAAAGGCGCTGCGTTTCTCGGAATTTCCGCAGGCAGTCAAGGTTGCCTTTATCGCCATTATCATTGCCCTGCTCGGTGTCATTGCGTTTGAGGGGTTCCAGCTGTTCCGCGGCCCCACCCAAGCGGAGTCGGAGACCCAGCAAAAAGAGGACGATAACCAGTACCTGGACATCAACACCCTCAAGGGCGACCCCAACGACGGAGACGACGAGTAGCGAGAGCTGAAGGCGGCCGCAGGATCCCGCATCCAGCACCGGCTTCTAAGTGCTGTTTTGTCATCCAGCTACACTTTTCCGAAGTTTTAAGGTGCCTATTTCGACACTTTTCCGGATGAAAGCCGAATAATCACTTGGGAACCAACGCCGTTCACGCGTCATTTCGCAGGCGGCGCTTGATTTCTGTCCGTACACGTTGATAGACTTCCTCTTGCCCGCAAGGAGCGGGCGCGTTTTATCCAGAGTCGGGGTAGAGAGTTGGCTCCACGATCCCGACGCCAACCGGCCAAGAGGCACGGTGGCCCTGCCAACATCGATGAAAGGAGTCCGTATGGACAATTTCTCCGTGCGCAGTGAGCGCAACTTCCACAACCTGGCAGCCAAGCCAAAACGAATGCATCTTCTGGACGAGCCGAGCGGCTATGCCTCGGCCATGGTCAAGAACAGCCTCTCCCACCAGATGCGCTTTACCGTGCAGGTGCTCGAGGAAGAGCTCTGCGCCGCCGGCGACCCGCACGTGCTGCAGATCAAGCTGCTCGGAGATGACCCTCGTGAGCCGTCCAGATGGATGCTCTTCGCCGACAGCGTGTGCGTTGCGGACGGATCCGGCGCCTTTGCCCGCGAGTGCTTCTGCGAGGGCGCCGAGGTGTTTTTGGATCTGTGCCACGACGCCGTCGAGGCTGCCGAGCTGCGCCAGTGGAGTCAAAGGGAGTACGAGCTGCTGAGTGCCGTGCGCGGGATTGCAATGATTTAGAAACAGAGCGGTGGCGTTATCGAACTGTCGACGCCGCCGCCTCCCCAACGCCCGTCGTGCTCAACGATCAGATCGACCTCAAGGCCCTTCTCATCTCGGAAATAATGAACACTGTTGTCGACACCGCCGTAGGTGGAAAGGAACACGCGCACGTCGCGCAGGATGAGATTCTCAAAGAGCATCCCCAGCGTTTGCATATCGCCAAGCAGCCGCTCAGGGGTAGCCCCCAGCAACGCCGCCGCAAGTGACGGGTCACAGAAGTAGCGCTTGGGGCGCACGCGAACGCGGGCCTTCGAGCGCACATACTGGCCTGCTCTCTCGCGCAAGCTCGTCCGAAAACCCAAGGTTTGCAGGTCACCGCTCCTGCAGCACCAGCGGGCGACGTCATCCTGCGAAATTACGCCATTCTCAATGCAGTTTTTACGCCGTTTTCATTGTAGGTTTTACGCTCGGCATCCTTGGCGCGGCGCTTGCTCAACCACCGGACCAGCGAATTGCCCGGATTCTGGGACGTGCTTTCCGCTCCAGGCCTCTACCGGAAAATGCGTCCCACTCTGAGGCCGAAATCTGGGACGCGCTTTCCGCCAAAGGGAAAGCGCGTCCCATTCCGAGCATCACATCAGAGCGCGCTTGGTTATCTCCGCTCGCACATCTCGGCAAACGAGATCAGCTTGACGTCTCCCCTGCTCTCCGCGGCATCCCGACATCCCTGCGTAAAGCCGCTTTTTGAGAATAGTGCATAGCTTTTTCGTTGCCGTCTAAAGAGCTCGCTTCGGTGCACGAGCTTTTGCAGCACGTCTTCGCCCACCGGTTCATTGCGCCATTTGCACTCCGCAAACAGAGCAGTGCCCTCGACATCGTCAACAATTAAGTCGATTTCTTCCTGCGTATGCGTGCGATTATCCGTCCCCCACCAGCGCCCGACGCTCGCCGGAACCACGTCGAGCCGGCCCGCGCGCGCGAGTTCGTACACGTATTGTCTGCATATAAGCTCAAAGACCGTACCCATGTAATCCGATACGTGCGGCTCAATGCGCTTATACGCCATCTCGGCCATGTCGTTTTGAATCAGCCCGATGTTCTGCGGAACAAACTTGTACCAGAACCTAAACATCTGGTCGCTCAGCAGATACACGGCTCGCTTATTGCTCGTCTCGTTTAGGGGCAGCTCGCGCTCGACAATCCCAAGCGACGCCAGCTTATCCACATAGCTCTTTACGTTGCTCGCAGGGATTCCCGTAGAGCTCGCAATCTCCGAGATCCTCGAGCGCCCCTGAGCAATTGCTTGCACAATCGCATCATATTGCTCGGGATTGCGGCACTCTTGCAACAGCAGGTTACTCGGCTCCTCAAAGAGATAGCCCGTAGGAGTAAGAAAAAGACGTTTGATGTTGTCCTTGAGCGATACGGCAGGATCGACTTTCTCGATATATGCAGGAATGCCGCCCGTCATGCCATAGCAAACTGCAGCGTCTTCGCGACCCATGCTCTGCCACAACCCGAGGGTCGTCGTAAAATCGAGCGGCATAATCTTAAACTGGGCCGTACGCCTACCGTATAGTGGGCTCTCGTAGCCCAACACCTGTTCCTCCATAAACGAAAGAGACGAGCCGCATAGGATCAGCATTAGCCTGGTCTCTTTGTATAAGTGGTCGATCTTGTCTTGCAGCAACGAGCTGATTTCGGGATTCGATTGGGCGAGATAGGGATACTCGTCAATCACGACAACCAAACGTTCCGTGCGAGCCATGGTGGCCAATGCATCGAACGCTTCGTCAAAACTACGAAACGACACGCCTGCAGCACCAACCGAGCCTGCAAGTATCGCCTGGCTAAAGCCGTGCAGGTTTGCCTCCGCATTGGTACGACGAGCTTGAAAGTAAATAGCCTTCTTGCCTTGGATGAACTCTGTGATAAGGCGCGTTTTACCCACACGACGGCGGCCGTAAATCACAGGCATCTCAAAGGAGCCCGTGCCATACAGTCGATTGAGCTCGGACATTTCCACTGTTCTTCCGATAAACATAGGGCCATCCTTCCTTTGCGTTATAGCTAGCTATATTATACCTTCCTATAATATAGCTAGCTATAACGTAATTCGACAAGCGGCGCACACGAAAGGGGCGGTACACCACCGCACGTGGACCGTTCCGGAAAATGCATCCCGTTCTGGAGCCAAAAACTGGGCCGTAGTTTCCGCCAAGCATCCCATCCGGAAAGCGTGTCCCGTTCTGAGCCTGAATTCTGGGATGCGGTTTCCGCTGAAACTTCTACCGGAAAGCGAATCCCATTCTGAGCGTCGAATCCGGGACGCAGTTTCCGGTTGAAGGGGCTAGCGGAAACCGTATCCCAGTTTGAGCGCGAAATCCGGGATACGGTTTCCGTTTGGGGCCTCTAGGGGAAAGCGCGTCCCGTTCTGGACGTAAATTCCGGGATGAGCTTTCCGGTTGGCGGGCATGCGCACTATCCCGGCTGGCGGGCATATGCGCTAATCCTCAAGCTGTGCCCATTCGTGCGGACCGTAGACCTTTACGTGCTTGTTGGGCTTGCCGCTCCAGTACTCCTCGTCCATAAAGGGCAGATATGCCTGAACGCCGGGGCAGATAAAGGGGATCCGCTGCTGTTGCAGTCGCTCGCGCTGGCGCTGCTCCAGGTGCGCCTCGGATATGACGGTCGGCATACCGGACAGCTCGACGAGGCTTGCCTGGATTCGCTTAAGGTCGGGGAGTCCCGCGTGCCATGACATCCGCATGATCAAAAAGGATGCACGGCGGTATTTTGCCTGCATTACCGTGATGGCGGGGCGCAGAGTGGGATGGATTTTGTCCCGTTCGGGCCAAAGGTCAGCAGTGATCTCGAGGCCCAGGGTCTCCCATAGGTAATCAAGCTCTTCGTCCATGGCGCCTCGATATCTACGTGATCATTGATACTTCGATTGTGTTGCCTGGTGCTATCGTTTTCGCGGTAGAATCTGCCAACGGTTGACGGCTACCGCTCGCGGCGTTTTGCCCTTCGTGTGCAGCGGTCGACTTCACAGGTCCTTCACGTGTTGGCCGTATTTGACTGAATTTCAAAAAAGTCAAAATTGGGGCTTGCGTCACGGCCGGACTTCCCGTATATTTCTTTCTTGCGCAAAGGCACAGCCGAGCGCAGCGATGCAGTCATTGGGATGTCGTCTAATGGCAGGACAGCGGATTCTGGTTCCGTCAATGGGGGTTCGACTCCCTCCATCCCAGCCATTGCATTTGCTACATATGGCCCGTTCGTCTAGCGGTTTAGGACGCCGCCCTCTCAAGGCGGAGATCACCAGTTCGAATCTGGTACGGGCTACCACGCATCTGATACCCGGACTTCCTATGGAAGGCCGGGTTTTTTATTTTCAAACAACCGTCTGCAATTCCCGTTTGAACCAGAGCTTTGCGTTCTGCCTATGGCCCTTACGGGTACAATATCCAAGATATTTTGACTGTTAGAAGGAGTCTCATGACGGAGTCCTCTCAGCATACGTCTAAGCCCCAGGTCGAGGTTGAGGCCTCGGGCGGCGATGACAATAAGAGCGCACGCCGCGGCGCCATCTTTATCGGCGTCGTGCTGGTAGGTTATATCGTCTATCTGGTGGTAACCGGGCAGATGGGGCAGTTCTGGGCCGCTATGTCGAGCGTCCAGGCGTCATGGCTCGTTGTCGCGTGTCTTTGCATGTTCATGTACCTGTTCTTTGGCATTGTGGCCTATGCGATCGCCGTCTGGCTCGATCCCAATTCGCCCGTCGGCATCCGCGACCTGATCTCGGTCGAGGCGAGTGGCATCTTCTTTGGCAACCTGACGCCCATGATGATGGGCTCCACCCCGGCTCAGATCTATCGCCTGACCAAGGCCGGCCAAAACGTGGGCGAGGCCGGCGCCACGCAATTCACGCGTTTTATCGTGTACCAGTTTGGCCTGGTCGCCTGGGGCGCTATCCTGCTGCTCGCCCGTATGCCGTTTTTTGCCGAACGCTACGGCGACATGACGCTGCTGTGCGTCTTTAGCTTTGGTGGACACTGCTGCATCTTGCTTGGCATCTTCGCCGTCGCGCTCATGCCTAAGACCGTCACGCGCGTCGCCCATTGCATCATCAATTGGCTCGAGCGCATTGGTGTCTCGGCCACTAAGATCGAGAGTTGGCGCACGTTTGTCGATGGCGAGATCTACTCCTTCTCCGAGAAGTTCAAGCTTTCGGCCGGACATTTTTCTTCCATGCTGCTCACCGTGTTTATCACCATGCTGCAGCTCGCGTTTTTCTATCTGGTTCCGTATTTCCTGATGCTTGCCTTTGGCCACCACGAGGTCGACTTTTTCTCGGTCATGGCCGCGAGCGCCTTTGTCCAGCTGTTAAGCTCTGCGGTTCCCTTGCCCGGTGGAACTGGTGGCGCTGAGGGCGGCTTTGCATTGTTCTTGGGTCATTTCTTCGGTTCGGCTTCGACCGCCGGCTATCTGCTGTGGCGTCTCATTACGTTTATTGCGCCGACCATTTTGGCTGCGCCCCTGCTGGGACTTAAGAGCGCCCACAACGAGAGCATCCATGCGCGCTGGGATCGCGTGATGCGCAAGCTCGGCCGCACGCCTCAGACGCCCTCTGCGCCCACTAAGCCGCATCCCACGAATGCTGTTACCGTTGATCCCAAGAAGCACGCTCAGAAGGCTTCTGGGACCGCAAAGCCGGCTCATAAGGCCTATGTGCGTCAGACAGGAGACGGTATTCGCGTATCTCCGTCGGCACTCAATAAGAAGAAGCACCCTAAGTCGCAGTAGGGCAGTCGTGCGTTCTTCATGATGCGAGGCATATTTGTGCTGTATGGGGGATAATCCTCTTACGTAGATTATCTCTCATCTGTTGATGAATGCTCGCATATCGAAGGGACACGCCCATGGCAACCAGCAAACCGCGTCTTGACCGCCGCATCGTTCGCAGCCGTAATGCCATCCTTTCGGCTTTCGAGCGCCTGCTCATGGAAAAGCCGCTGGCAGACATTACGGTGAGTGCCATCGCGCGCGAGGCCAATGTCGACCGCAAGACCTTTTACGTTCACTTTGGTACGGTTGACGGCCTGCTCGATGCCATTGCTGTCGATGTGGTGGAGATGATTGTCGACTCGGTCGAGAAAACGCTTGCTTCTATGGACGGTGACACCAACGAGCGCGCTCTTGGCGCGGCGGCGACCTTCTTTAAAACCGTTAACGAGGCACTGTGCAACAACTTGGTGCTCAATCGTCAGCTGATTGAGAACATTCCGCTCGATGATTTTATGGCTCGTCTTCGTGCGCCGCTCGAGCACGAGATTGCCGAGCGCGATCTGCTGCCCCAAGGTCTCAAGGACGAGATGTTCGACTACTATCTGGCGTTTTTGCTGTCGGGTATTATCGGTATCTATCGCACGTGGGCGCTGTCTGACGGCTCGGTTCCTATCGAGCGCGTCTCGGAGGTCGCCAACGACCTAACTCTCAATGGCCTGTCGAGTCTGGAATCTCGCTTGGATTAGGCCTAGTTGGGCTCGTCGGCGTGGAAATTCCTGTTCCTGAGGTTCTCCGGCGCCTTGGAGACCTTGCCGGCGTAGGAGCTGTAGCCTGAGGATCCTTAAAAGAAAGTCCAGTTTATCCTTCCCACTCCAATTTTGGAATCCTCCGATGCGCCTTCGCACGCTCGCATGACCTCGATACCATGTGAGCGTGCGAACTCGACGAGCTCTGCGTTGCGGGCGTTTATGGTGCCGAAGGCGGCGGGGCACACGATAAGGCGTGCGCAGTGGACGAGGAGCTCTTTGGCGCGGGCTATGGTTTTATCCCCGATTGGCTCGAAGGCGCGCTCGGCCACGCATTCCGTCGCCAGGTCGCGCGCGAGCTCGCAGTCGATGTCCCCTTCGTGCAGAATGCCCGCGTAGAACGCCTTGCCCTGCCGGATGAGCTGGCGAAACACAGCTGACCCCGTACCTGCGCCGGCGATGACGAACGTGTGCGCATCGCCGTGTGGGCGCCCAATTTCCACGCTGCCGAAGCGCTCGTTGAAGGTGCCATGTTGAAGGCCGTAGAGCTCGCCGATCGTCTCGCGCGTGAATATGTCCTCGGGTGCGCCGGCGCGGAAGACCCGGCCGTCCTTCACGCAAATCACCTTGTCGGCGCTTTTCTGCGCGAGCTCGAGTTCGTGGATGGACATGATGACAGCCACATTCTGCGATTTCGCAAGGTGGCGAAGTATTCGCAGCAGGTCGATCTGGTAGCGGATATCGAGATACGATGTGGGCTCGTCGAGCACGAGCACACGCGGATCCTGCGCGATGGCGCGTGCGAGCATGACGCGCTGGCGTTGCCCGTCGCTTATCTGCATGAAGTCGCGCTCGGCGAGCTTTTCCACATGTGCGGTTTTCATGGCCTCGTCGACCCGACTATGGTCGTCAGGCGAGAGTGTTCCCATTCGCCCGGTGTAGGGATGCCTTCCCGCCTCTACGATATCGCGGCAGGTGAGGAGTTCGGTCCGGGGGCGATCTGTCAGCATAACGGCAAGGTTCCTTGCGAACTCCGCCGTCTTCCATCGGGAAATCTCCCGCCCGTCGAGCTCGACCGCGCCGGCAAGCGGTGCCAGATGGCGTGTGATGGTTTTCAAGATGGTCGACTTGCCCGAGCCGTTCGGCCCGATGAGCGCCACGACGTCGCCCGCGCGAACCTCCAGATCGACGCCTTCGACTACGACCTTCTTGTCGTAGCCCGCCGACAGGTCGCTTATGCGGAAAAGCGGCGCTCCGTCAGCCTGCGTTTCGACCGGGGTTTCGAGGTTCGACTCCGCTCGAAGGAGGCGTTCCGCGCGCAGTTCCGCACGAGCCGAAAGTGCCTTCTGGCGCTTTCGTGCGAGCTCAGGACTGGCCAAGCATGGAATGTTCCCTCCGAGCGTTTTGGTCTGCGGCACGAATTCCCCCATCTACCTCACCCGCTTCTTCAACATGAGTGCGATAACCACCGGCGCGCCGAAGATGGCGGTGACGGCGCTGATGGAAAGCTCGACGGGGGAAAACAGCGTGCGCGCGATCAAATCGCAGCCCGCGCAGAAGATGGCGCCTCCCAAGAAGCACGCAGGAATCACTCGGATGGGCTTCGACGACTTCAGCGCCGACTTAACGAGATGCGGAACCGCGATGCCTACGAACGACACCGGACCAGCGAACGCGGTCACGCAGGCGGAGAGCATGCTCGCTAGAAGGACGAGCACCACGCGGAAGCGTGCGACGTTCACGCCGACGCTTTTCGCGTAGGCTTCTCCCAGCTGGAAGGCGGAAAGGGGCTTCGATATCGCGAATACGCATGCGCTCACGGTGATCACCACGACCGCGATGACCGCGACGTCGTCCCAGCTCGAACCCGAGAAGCTACCCAAAGACCAGTTGTGCAGGTTCACGATGGACTGGTCGTCGGCGAAGGCGATGAGGAAGTTCGTCGCCGCCGAGCTGATGTATCCCACCATGACGCCCGCCACGATGAGCATGGCCATGGAACTTATGCGCCGTGCGATGAGGAGCACGAAGCCGATGGTGATAAGCGAGCCCAGAAACGCTGCGACCACCATGGCCGGCGAGGACATGGCCTGGTTCGCGCCCAGAAGTACGATCATCGTAAGCGCGACGACGAACTTTGCGCCCGAGGAGACGCCCAAGATGAACGGGTCGGCGATGGGGTTGTTGAAAAACGTCTGCAGCAGGAACCCGGAGAGGGAAAGCGCCCCGCCGAGAAGCACGGCTGAAAGCACACGCGGCAGGCGAATCTCCCAGATGACTTGGCTTTCCATGGAATTGGCCGCGCCGCCCGAAAGGATGCCGGGGATGTGGTCTGCGGGCACGAGCACGCTCCCGATGCACAGGTTGGCCCCGACGAGCACGATGAGGGCAACGGCGAGCAGCGCCGTCACGACGCGACACCGCGCGGCGCGCCCCGATTCGTCGTATGTCATGGAAAGTCGGCTTCTCATGGTGCTAGCCGAGCTTCCTCAGATAATGGAAGTCGCTCGCGTCATCGCCGGTGAACGCCCCGTGCAGCTCGTCGATAATGTCGGCGGTAGAAGTCATCTGCTGGTACATGTCGGCGCTTGTGACCCAGACGTTGCCGTTCTTCACGGCTTTGAACTGCGACAATAGCGCGTTTTTGCCTACAAAGTCGTTCAAGGTGGCAACCGATTCGTCGATGGTGCCGTTGTAGACGATGATGTCGGCATCCTTCGCCGTCGCGTAGAAGCGCTCCATTTCGAGCGTTACTGACGAACCTGACGTCGACGCCGTCTGCGCGTCATCGAGCGCGTAGTTGCCGCCTGCAAGCTCGATCATCTGCGCCACGTAGTCGCCCGCCCGCCGCGTGACGGCGGCCCCGTTCGAGTTAATGTAGAAATACGCCACGGTTTTACCTGACGACGCAAGCCTCGACGTTTGCTCGACGCGGGCCTTCTGCTCGTTGAACAGGTGCGCGGCCTCGTCTTCCTTGTCGAACAGGACGCCGAAAAGCTTAATCCACTCGACGCGTCCGAGTGCTTCGGGCTCGCTCGACGACTGTTCGGTGAGCACGACGAGTCCGAGCTTCTGCAGCTTTTCCTTCACATCG
>OFMC01002402.1_pt1 | contig 11984 bp, 8 predicted proteins | sample 1541271 | NCBI WGS metagenome assembly OFMC01 (sample SAMN04209252, study PRJEB22552) | human gut metagenome | biome: gut; material: feces | host: Homo sapiens | place: USA: Oklahoma | reverse complement strand
TGCAGAACAGCGACTACTACTATGCATACCATATTTGTCCCGATTTTTCGGTAAACGGACATCGGGCACGTAATATCTCGATTTGTTACAGTGCAGAGCACCATTGCCCTGTTTGGGTTTCGGGGCCGGTGCACAGTTGTTACAAGGGATCCAACGGAAATAGGAATTACGGTCCGGATCCGGTCATCCCTTCGAGTATTCAGCCTAAAAATAAAACGGTTGAAGGTTCCTACAACAAAGGGCATATGATCGGTAACAATGAACGTTCCAGAACAAGCGGTATGAACAAGCAGGTTTCCTACTATACGAATATGGCTCCGCAGCACAGCAGTACGTTCAACACGGGTGGTGGTGCGTGGAACAATTTGGAGGATAAGATCGACAGTTATTGGTGCGCGGATACGCTCTATACGGTTGTGGGGTGTTATTTCGAAACATGGACCGATTCTTACGGCAACACAGCTCAGCCCAAGCGCACTGGTTTCGGCGGTGTTCAGGCCAGTGTTCCGACCATGTTCTATACTTTGTTGTTGCGTACGAAAAAAGGAAATACGGAAAAGTCGGTGATGGAGTGTTCGCGCGAGGAGTTGCAGTGTGTCGCTTTCGTAATGAGTCATGCGATGCAAAAAGAACACGAACCTGAACGACGCGACATGCGGAGTGTGGCGGAAATCGAGCGATTGACGGGCTTTACCTTCTTCGCCAACGTGCCGAATGCGCCGAAGGATACCTACAATCCGTCGGACTGGGGCTTGTAGCGTTCCGAATGGAAACCCGGGTCTATTCTTGGGGCGACGGCCGACCCTGGCACAGCTACGCGGCGTATTGCCGGCGACATTTCGGCGGCCGGGTGCGTAAGATCGCGGTGGATGCCGGCTTGAGCTGTCCCAACCGGGACGGAACGATCGGATCGGAGGGGTGTACGTTCTGTGATAACAGGGCGTTCACCCCTTCCTACTGTTCGCCCCGGAAGAGCCTGGCGCGGCAGATCGACGAGGGAATCGCTTTCCATGCGGCCCGAGGGCGGGACGAAGGGCTTTGTCTGGCCTATTTCCAGCCTTTTTCCAATACGCACGCTCCTGTCACGCGACTTCGGGAGCTTTATGCCGAAGCGTTGGATCATCCCCGGATTTCGGGACTGGTGATCGGCACGCGGCCCGATTGCGTGGACGACGAGAAGTTGGATTTGCTGGCGGAGCTGGCACGGAAACGCTATGTGGCGGTCGAATACGGCGTCGAATCCACCTGCGACGAAACATTGCGGGCCGTCCGTCGCGGCCATGACTTCGCGGCGGCCCGGCAGGCTATTGCGGCGAGCGCCGCACGGGGGTTGCACGTCGGGGCCCATTTCATTCTGGGGCTGCCCGGCGAAGACGACGAAATGCTTCTTCGGCAGGTGGAGCGGATCAATGCCCTGCCGCTCGAAACGGTCAAGTTCCACCAGTTGCAGCTCGTTCGGGGAACGGCCCTTGCCGCCCAATACGACGCCGAGCCCGGCCGCTTCCGCCTGCGTACCTCCGAGGAGTATCTCTCGCTGGTGGTCGAGGTGTTGCGGCGGCTGCGTCCCGATATGGCTGTGGAGCGTATCGCCAGCGAAGTGCCGATGGGATTTCACCACTTGACGCAGTGGCATTTAACGCGGGTTTCCACCCTTTGGTCCCTGCTTGAAAAAAGATTAACGGCACGGAACGCGTATCAAGGCGAAATTTTTATACCTTTGCGCCGTTAAACCTTAATTGTTCAAAGAAAAATGACTCTGTTGAAGGAAAAAATAACTTTCGGGACGATTATGGGCGTAGTACGGGAATATTTCGTGATGACGATCGGTATTCTCCTCTACACGTTCGCGTGGATCGCCTGTATTCTGCCCGCACACGGTACCGGCGGCGGTGCCACGGGTGCGGCGCTGGTGTTGTGCGGGGCGATCGAAAACCTGTTCAACTTCCAGATTAACATCGGTACGATGGCGTTCATCGTCAATGGTATTCTGCTGCTGTTCGCAGGTTTCATCATTGGTTGGAATTTCGGTATCAAGACGATTTTCTGTATCATCGTGCTTCCTGCGTCGCTGAACTTTTTCCAGGAAACACTGCCCGGCGTGCAGGCGTGGCTCGCGGAACTGGGCGTTATCCCACCCGATGCGATCAGCCTGTTCGGTAATCTGGAACCGCTGCTGCTGGTCATCATGGGCGGTATGCTGTCCGGTGTGGGTATCTATATGTGTTTTCGTCAGGGCGGTTCGACCGGCGGTACGGATATCGTGGCGCTGCTGATCAACAAGTATCATCCGATCAACTACGGCCGTGTCGTGCTGGTGACCGATTCGCTTATCATCTGTGCATCGCTGCTGGTGGGCAACGGCATCGAGACGGTGATCTACGGCTTCCTGCTGACGGCGGTATTCGGTCTGAGCACCGATGCGTTGCTGGCGGGCAACCAGCAGTCGAATCAGATTCTGGTCATCAGCCATGAGCACGACCGTATCGCCGCAGAGATCGTCGAGAAGGCGCATCGCGGGGTGACGATGCTCAACGGCATGGGATGGTACACGAAAGAGTCGTCGCAGGTAGTGATGGTTATTTGCCGCAAACGCGAAACGGCCGACATCCTCAAGATCGTCCGCAACCTCGACCCCAAGGCGTTCGTTTCGGTGGCTTCGGTAACGGGTGTTTACGGACAGGGCTTCGGTATCATCGACGGCGGTATGCTCAACGGTATGAAGAAGAATTAGGGAATCTTCTTCGATTTGAAATAATACTCCTCGTCGATCCGGCGGGGAGTATTTGTTTTCCGGGAATAATGCGTAACTTTACCCGAAGAAAAACCGAATTGATTCCGTCGTTTTGCGGTTGCGGCTCGGCTCCGGACGGGCCGGTCGGTTCCGCAGCCTGAAAGCACTCCTTTTCGATCCTGCTACGACCATGCGCTATGCCGACATCGTACTTCCTCTGGCCCAGCCTCTCTACACCTTTGCGGTGGCGGAAGGCGTGACGCTTTGCGAGGGGATGGCCGTAGTCGTGCCTTTCGGCCGATCGAAGATCTACACGGGCATCGTCTGGCGGCTGCACGACCGGCGCCCCGATTTCAAGACCGTCAAGACCGTCTCCCGCGTGCTCTACGGTACGCCTCTGCTCGACGAGCGGCAGCGCCGTTTCTGGGAGTGGGTCGCCGATTATTACATGTGCACGCTGGGCGAGGTGATGCGCGTGGCGCTGCCGTCGCTGATGAAGCCGAGCGGACACGGCGAGGAGGAGTTTGCTGCCGACGAGTTCCGGCCCCGCCGGGAGTGGTTCGTGGCCCTGGCCGGCGAAGCGCTCACCGCCGACGGGCTGGCCGCCGCGCTGGAACGTATGGGGCGTCGTGCCCCCCGGCAGCGGGAGGCGCTGGAGGAGTTGGCTGCCCTTGCGCCCGACGGGGCGGAAGTCGCCCGGAGCCGACTCGCCGCCGATCGGACGGCTCTCGCTCTCCTGGTGAAAAAGGGGTTATTGACCTGTATCGAACGGGAGGTCGCACCCGGTCCGGTGACTGGCGGTGCGCAGTTTCGTCTGCCGACGCTTTCCGCTGCGCAGCGGAAGGCTGCCGAGGAGATCCGTGCCGTGTTTGCCGATCGCGCGACCGTGCTGCTGCGGGGTGTCACCGGTTCGGGCAAAACGGAAATTTATATGCACTTCGCTGCCGAGGTGCTGGCCCGGGGCGGACAAGTGCTGCTGCTCGTGCCGGAGATCGCTCTCACGGCCCAGTTGGTCGATCGGCTCCGGCAGGTTTTCGGCGAGCGGGTGATCGCCTATCATTCGAAACTCACCGACCGCAAGCGTACGGAGCTTTACCTCCGCTTGCGGGATTCTGCGGGCGGCGAGCTGGTGATCGGGGCCCGTTCGGCGATCTTCCTGCCGCTGCGCCGCCTGGAGCTGGTCGTGGTGGACGAGGAACACGATCCCAGTTACAAACAGACCGACCCGGCGCCCCGCTACCAGGCACGCGACTGCGCCGTGCTGATGACCCGACTGCTGGGGTGCCGTACGCTGCTGGGCAGCGCTACTCCGTCGCTGGAGAGTTATTTAAACGCTGCGACCGGAAAATACGGCAGCGTGGTACTGGCCGAGCGTTACGGACCGTCGCGGATGCCGCAGATCCTCGTGTCCGATACGATCCGTGCCGTGAAACGCGGCGAGCGGCATGCCCATTTCAACAAATTGCTGCTCGACCGTATGGAGGAGACCCTCGGCGGAGGCGGTCAGGCGATGCTTTTCCAGAACCGGCGGGGTTTCGCACCCTATGTCGAGTGCCGGGAGTGCGGCTGGACGGCCCGCTGTCCGGATTGTAATGTGACTCTCACGCTCCACAAGGGAAGCGGTCGTATGGTCTGTCACTATTGCGGTCATACGGAGCCTGTTCCGGCCAAGTGCCCCCATTGCCGGGTGACCGAACCCGTGCCGATGGGCTTCGGGACGGAAAAGGTCGAGGAGGAGATCGCCCGCGTTTTCCCCGAGGCGCGGGTCGCCCGGCTCGACCGCGACAGCGTTACCTCCGAGCGTGCTTTCCGGCAGATCGTCGAGGCCTTCGCCCGGGGCGACGACGATATTCTGGTGGGGACGCAGATGATTACCAAAGGATTCGATTTCGGCGGCGTGGAGCTGGTCGGTGTGCTCAACGCCGACAATCTGCTCAACAATCCCGATTTCCGTTCGGCGGAGCGTGCATTCCAACTGCTGATGCAGGTGGCGGGCCGCGCCGGTCGGCGCGAAAATCCCGGAACGGTCGTGATCCAGACCGCTGAGCCGGGACATCCCGTCTTGCAACAGGTGATTGCGGGCGATTACGAGGCGATGGCTCGTCAGCAGCTCGCCGAGCGGAAAGCGTTCTTCTATCCGCCCTATGCACGGCTCCTGAACCTGTTGTTGCGTCACCGCGATCCCGTGACGCTGCGCCGTGCGGCCAACGCCCTGGCCGCCGCCCTGCGCGAACGGTTCGGGCGGCGCGTGCTGGGACCCACGGCCCCGCCCGTCGATCGGGTACGGGGCGAGTATCTGGCGACCCTGCTGCTGAAGGTCGAGGCGGGGGCTTCGCTGGCCCGGGCTCGCGAGGCGGTGCGCGGGATTCTCGACCGGGTGGTCAAAAGTCCCGAATGCAAAGGCGTTACGATTCTCTGCGATGTCGATCCTCAATGATATAAAGGGGCTTTTTCTGCCGCCTGTCTGTCCCGTATGCGGCGGCGAGTTGCACGAGGGCGAGGGTGCTTTCTGTATGATGTGCCGTACGTTGGCACCCCAGACCGGATTCTGGCGCCGTGCGGACAATCCGCTGGCCGAGCGGCTGCGCAACGAGTTTCCCGTCGTGCAGGCCTCGGCTTTTCTCTGGTTCGTTGCGGGCAGTCCCTGGCAGCGGGCCATTCATGGTTTCAAGTATTACAACCGCTGGCGCACGGCCCGCGACCTGGGTGCCTGGTATGGCGGCAACCTTGCCGACAGCGGACTGTACGGAAGCGTGGACTGCATCGTTCCCGTGCCGCTTCATACCCGGCGGTTGCTGGCCCGGGGGTACAATCAGGCTGCCTATATCGCCGAGGGGATCGCTTCCCGGATGGGAGTGCCGGTGGAGGATCGGGCGGTCAGTCGCCTGCGCAACAACCCGAGCCAGACGACCCGTTCTTCGGCCGGGCGCTGGGAGAACGTACGCGACTTGTTTGCGGTCGCGCGGCCCGGAGCGTTGGCCGGACGGCACGTGCTGCTGGTCGATGACGTGGTGACTACCGGTTCGACGCTGCTTTCCTGCACCGAAGCTCTCCTTCGTGCGGTGCCCGACTGTCGGGTCAGCATTGCTGCACTGGCCGTTTCGCGCCGCCATTTCGGATTGGATCGGTAACTTCGATCGAGTAGTCTTTGCATTGACAATGAGGTGTTTCGGTTGGATTTTGCTCCGGCCAGGTCCGAACGGGTTTGGCTTGTCACTTACCTTTCGCTATCTTTGTAGAAGATAGGATGCGCCTCGGAAAACTGGGAACAAGTTCCTGTTTTCTCTCGGCTTTCGCTATCTTTGCAGCGCGAAATTTGTGTTTTATAATATTTTTCCGGCGGGGTGCAATGTATCTCGTCGGGCTTTTTTAACTGTCGATTGAGCTATGTTTCGTATCGTTTTGCTGTTGTTTGCCGGAATCGGAGCGGGCTATCTGCTGCGCAACTGGTCGTTTGTGGCCAGGCTGGAGCGGGGAGTATCGCTTACCGTGTGGGCCCTGCTCTTCGTTTTCGGTGTTACGATCGGTTCCAACCGCGAACTGATCGTCAATTTCGGACGTTTCGGCTGGCAGGCCGCCGTGATCGCCTGCCTCGGCGTCGCCGGGAGTTTCGCGGCGGTATTCGTCGTCCGGCGTTACTTTTTCCGGAAAGGAGGGAGCGATGAGAGATAGTCTGATCGTTTTCGTTTTTTTTGCAGTCGGCGTGGCGCTCGGTTATGCCGATGCCGTCCCGACGTGGCTGTTGGATCCCGATCTGCCGATGATTATTCTTTCGGTGATGGTGGTGCTGGTCGGCTTGGGACTCGGGGCCGGCGACAATCTGCACTATATGCTGCGCACGTTCAACTGGCGGATGCTCCTGTTGCCGCTTTGTACGATCGTCGGCACCCTGCTCTTTTCGGCGCTCGGCGTGCTGGTGCTCCGGGGATTCAGCCTGACGGACTGTCTGGCCGTAGGCAGCGGTTTCGGCTACTATTCGCTTTCGTCGGTGCTGATCGCCGACCTGAAGAGCGCGACGCTCGGCGTGCAGGGCGCCGCCGAGTTGGCGACGGTCGCTTTGCTGGCCAACGTCGTGCGCGAGATGATCGCCCTGTTCGGAATGCCGCTGTTCGCCCGCTGGGGCGGTCCGCTGGCCCCGATCTCGGTGGCGGGCGTGACTTCGATGGACGTGTGTCTGCCTTCGATCGCCCGTTATTCGGGCAGCGACCTGGTGCCGCTGGCCATCCTGCACGGCATCGTACTGGAGGTGTGCGTGCCGATTCTGGTCGGTGCCTTTTGCTGACCGAAGGGACCGTAAAAAAGAATCGACAGAAAGCCCCTTTTTATCGACATCTTTCCGGCCCGGGAGAATCCCCTGCCGGGGATCGTTCGATTGTAAACAGATTTTTCGACAAAACGGGGTCCGGGGCGTTTTGATATGTCGCCCCGTTTGTCTATTTTTGAAAGTTGAAATCCACGTAACGAATGGCTAAAGAATATACCCCCGCTTCGCGCAACCGCGAAGCGTTCGCTGCAATGACCGATACCCCCGGCAACGTGCCTCCGCAGGCCGTCGAACTGGAGGAGGCGGTGCTCGGCGCTCTGATGCTCGAGAAGGATTCGATCATCACCGTGCAGGAGTTCATCACGCCCGAGGCTTTCTATACCGAAGAGCATCGGACGATCTACCGCGCGATCGAGGAGCTCTCGACCGAACTCAAACCGATCGACCTCTATACGGTCACCGAGCGGCTGAAGGTCCGCAAGGAGTTGCAGAAGGTGGGCGGTGCGTCGTACCTGGCGCAGCTCACGCAGAAGGTGGGCTCGGCGGCCAACGTGGAGTTCCACGCCAAAATCATCGCCCAGAAGTACGTGCAGCGGGAGCTGATCCGCTCCGCGACCGAGATCCAGCGCCGTTCGTACGACGAATCGACTGACGTGACGGAGTTGATCGGCTATGCCGAGAGCGAAATCTTCAAGGTGGCCGAAGGTCACGTCAAGCGTTCGGTACAGTCGTCCAAGGATTTGCTGGCCAAGGCGCTGATGCAGATCGAGGAGGCATCCAAGAACACGTCGGCCTTCAACGGCGTGCCTTCGGGTTTCATGGCCATCGACCGCGTGACGCTCGGCTGGCAGTTGTCGGACCTCATCATCGTGGCGGCACGCCCTTCGATGGGTAAGACCGCCTTCGTGTTGTCGATGGCCCGCAACATGGCCGTCGATCACGAACGTCCGGTGGCGTTCTTCTCGCTCGAGATGTCTTCGGTGCAGTTGATGATGCGCCTTATCATCGCCGAAACGGGTATTCCGGGCAACGATATCAAGAGCGGCCGTCTTACGCCCGAGCAGTGGCGCCACCTGGAGTCGGCGACCAAGCCGCTGGGGGCGGCCCCCCTTTACATCGACGATACGCCGGCGTTGTCGGTCTTCGAATTCCGCTCGAAAGCCCGGCGTCTGAAGATACACAACGACATCCAGATCATCATCATCGACTATTTGCAGTTGATGACCGGCGGAACGCAGGATTCGAAGGGCAACCGCGAACAGGAGGTGGCTTTCATCTCCCGCACGTTGAAGGCCATCGCCAAGGAGTTGAACGTGCCGATCATCGCCCTCTCGCAGTTGAGCCGTGCTACGGAGCTGCGCGGCGGTTCGAAACGCCCCCAGCTTTCGGACCTGCGCGAATCGGGGGCCATCGAGCAGGACGCCGACATCGTGGCTTTCATCCATCGTCCCGAATATTACGGTATCAATCAGGACGAGAACGGTATGCCGACGGCGGGTATGGCCGAGATCATCATCGCCAAGCACCGTAACGGTGCGGTCACGGATGTCAATCTGCGTTTCCTGAAGGACCAGGCCCGCTTCGCCGATGTGGACGAAACGCTGATGCCGGAGGCGGGCAGTCGCCCTGCGCCGGGGCAGTACGAGGATGTATCGAGCGGTTCCAATTCCGGGCTGGGCGGCTTCGGCGGCGTGCCCGAGGAGTTCCTTACGCCCGGTGTGTCGGGGGCGCCCGTGAATCTGAACGAGGAGGAGCCGTTTTAGCGGAGCCGGCTCCGGTTTCCGCGTCCGGTTTTGCCGCATTCGCGGCGGGGGCGCCGCTCTGGAAGTGCGGGTCCGGAAATTCGGACCGGAGCTGGAGGAAGATCGCTTGATTGTATAGTGAAAGATCGATAATATGTTCGTCAGTACGTATGCAGGGGCTGTTGCCGGGATCGACGCCGTGAAGGTGACCGTCGAGGTCAATCTCACCGGGGGCGGTCTGGGACTCTATTTGGTCGGACTGCCGGACAACGCCGTCAAGGAGAGCGAGCAGCGTATCCGGGCGGCTTTCGAGAATACCGGTCGCAAGATGTCGGGCCGCAAGGTCGTGGTGAACCTCGCTCCGGCCGATCTGCGCAAGGAGGGGGCGGGTTTCGACCTGCCGATCGCCGTGGGGATTCTCGCCGCGATGTCCGAGGTGAGCGGGGAGTTGCTTCCGACGACGATGTTCGCGGGCGAGCTCTCGCTCGACGGAACGCTGCGGCCCGTACGGGGTGTGCTGCCCCTTGCGGTCAAGGCCCGGGACGAGGGGTTGCGGCGGCTCGTGGTGCCGGCCGAAAACGCCGCTGAAGCGGCGGTCGTGGAGGGGGTCGAAGTGTACGGTCTGCACTCCCTGGGCGAGGTGATCGCCCTGCTGAACGGGGAGCGGAGATTCGATGCGACGGTGCCGGTGGATGCCGAGGCAACTTTGGCGTCGCAGAGTGCCTATGCCGAGGATTTCGCCGACGTGAAAGGACAGACGGCCGTAAAGCGGGCGCTGGAGATCGCGGCGGCCGGAGGACATAACGTGTTGATGATCGGTGCGCCCGGTTCGGGTAAGACGATGCTGGCGCGGCGCATGCCGACGATTCTGCCTCCGCTCAGCGTCGAGGAGGCGTTGGAAACGACCAAGATACACTCCGTGGCGGGAAAATTGGGCGCAGAGAGGGGATTGCTCTCGCAGCGTCCGTTCCGTGCGCCGCATCACATGACTTCGCAGGTGGCGCTGATCGGCGGCGGACAGTCGCCCCAGCCGGGCGAGGTGTCGCTGGCGCACAACGGAGTGCTGTTCCTCGACGAGCTGCCCGAATTCGGACGCAGCGTGCTCGAAGTGCTGCGGCAGCCGCTGGAGGAGAAGAAGATCGTGGTTTCGCGGGCCAGATACAACGTCGAATACCCGGCGAATTTTACGCTCGTGGCGGCGATGAATCCCTGCCCGTGCGGCTATTACAACCACCCGACGAAGGAGTGCACCTGTTCTCCGGGGTCGGTGCACCGTTATATGGGGCGCATTTCGGGTCCGCTGATGGACCGCATCGACCTGCATGTGGAGGTGACGCCCGTGACTCCGCGGGAGTTGTCGGCGGCTGCGCCGGGCGAGGCGAGCGCTGCGGTTCGCGAACGGGTCGTCCGGGCGCGGGCGGTGCAGGAGGCGCGCTTCGGCGGTGTCGAGGGGGTTCATACCAACTCGATGATGAACAGCGCGATGCTGCGCGAATACTGCCGCCTCGATGCGGCTTCGGCCGCGCTGCTGGAGCGGGCCATGGAGCGGCTGTCGCTCTCGGCGCGGGCCTACGACCGTATCCTGAAGGCGGCGCGCACGATCGCCGACCTGGCGGGACGCGCCGACATCGTTCAGGCGGACATCGCCGAGGCGATCAACTACCGGTCGCTGGACCGGGGGAACTGGGGACGATGATTCTGCCGCCCCGGCGGCAGAATCAATTAAAAATTAAGAATTAAAAATTAGATACGATGAAACGCATCATTCTTTCCGGAGGTGGAACCGGAGGCCATATCTACCCGGCCGTGGCTGTTGCCGAGGCCTTGAAACGGCGTTTCGGCGACGGGGTGGAGATTCTCTTCGTCGGGGCCGAGGGCAAGATGGAGATGGAGAAGGTCCCGGCGCTGGGCTACCGCATCGTGGGTCTGCCGATCGCGGGCCTTCAGCGGCGGCTGGACTGGCGCAACCTCGCGGTGCCGTTCAAGGCGGTGAAGAGCATCCGGATGGCGAAGAGGATCATCCGCGACTTCGGGGCCGACGCCGTGGTGGGCTTCGGCGGCTATGCCAGCGCTCCGGTGCTGTGGGCCGCGCAGCGGATGGGCGTGCCGACCGTGATTCAGGAGCAGAACTCCTATGCGGGCGTGACGAATAAAATCCTCGCGAAGGGCGCGCGGCGCATCTGCACGGCCTACGAAGGCATGGAACGCTTCTTCCCGGCGGCGAAGATCGTCCTGACGGGCAATCCCCTGCGGGGCCGCTTTTCGAAGGAGGGCGCCGACCGCGCCGAGGCGCTGGAATATTACGGGCTGACGCCCGATCTTCCGGTGATCCTGGTGGTCGGCGGGTCGCTCGGCACGCGGTCGCTGAACGAGATGATGAAGGCGTGGATCGTCGGAACGGACGGCAAGGCCCCCGTGCAGGTGATCTGGCAGACGGGCAAGTACTACGAACGCGAAATGCAGGCCTTTCTGGCCGCGCACCCCGCCGCACACGTCTGGCAGGGGGCTTTCATCGACCGCATGGACTACGCCTATGCCGCGGCCGATCTGGTCGTCTCGCGCAGCGGGGCCGGGACGGTCTCCGAGTTGTGCCTCGTTGCCAAGCCGGTGCTGTTCGTTCCGTCGCCCAACGTGGCCGAGGATCATCAGACCAAAAACGCCCGGGCGCTGGAGACGAAGGGCGCGGCGGTGGTCGTTCCGGACGCCGAGTGCCGGACGAAGGCGATGCCGCGGGCCGTGGAGCTGCTGGCGGATCGGGAGACGCTGGCGGCGATGAGCCGCAATCTGGAGGCGCTGGCCAGGCCCGACGCCGCGGAAGATATTGTCAATGAGATTGTAAAGGTAATGAAGTGATGGAATACAAGAACGTCTATTTTCTGGGTATCGGCGGCATCGGCATGAGTGCCCTGGCGCGCTATTTTCTGCACGGGGGGTATGCCGTCGCGGGCTATGACCGCACGCCTTCGCACCTGACCGGCGAACTCGAAGCGGAGGGCGCGGCGGTCCACTATGAGGACGACGTGCGGCTGATCCCCGAAGGATTTCTCGACCCGAAGAAGACGATGGTCGTCTACACCCCGGCCGTGCCGCAGGATCACGGCGAATACCGCTATTTTCGCGAACACGGTTTCTGCGTCGAGAAGCGTTCGCAGATGCTGGGGCATCTTGCGGAGGGCAAATACGTGATGGCCGTGGCCGGCACGCACGGCAAGACCACCACTTCGACGATGGTGGCATGGCTCAACCG
>OFMC01002399.1_pt1 | contig 11997 bp, 6 predicted proteins | sample 1541271 | NCBI WGS metagenome assembly OFMC01 (sample SAMN04209252, study PRJEB22552) | human gut metagenome | biome: gut; material: feces | host: Homo sapiens | place: USA: Oklahoma | reverse complement strand
CGAGTGCTGCGCAACTCTTTAAAGGTATAATTCCTAGTGAACCATAAGGTATATTTTCAATATGGCGTTCATCGCGTGGCATAAAATGTATCCTCCCCAAAAATTTATTCAAGAATATCAATTAAAAAAATATTAACCTTTATAAATGATTAAGTCAAACGGTATTTGCAAATAAATGCGTACATATTTATATAAAATTTCAATATGAGATTAGAGGCGTTTATTTCTTAATACATATCTAAGATCATTGCCGACAATCTTGCGTATATTGTACAGATTTGCAAGTCTGGAAAATGTTCTTTCCGTATAAATATCCCTCAATTCCTTAAGAGATAAATTGGTTGAAATGATTGTGGACTTATTGTTAAGAAGTCTGTCATTTACAATGTTGAAAAACTTGTTAATCGTAAACTGATTTGGATACTCAGTTCCCAGATCATCTATTATAAGCAGATCGCAATATGTAATGTCTTCTCTACCAAGTTCATCATCGGCAGAATCGTCGTAGTATCCGTTTCTGGAAATGTCCTTACGGAGACTGTCGAAAAGGTCTGTTGCAGTGAAGTAAATTACACTGTGTACACTGTTAATAAGCTCTGAAGCAATACAGTTGGATAAAAAGGTCTTTCCAACGCCGGTATCTCCATAGAAAAAGAAATTTTCAAAGGCATGTGTATCCGGATCAAAACGAGAAATACCATATTCCGTTGCAACCCAAAGCTTACCCTCCCTGTCTTCAACAATAGATTGCACCATACTGTTTACCAACCCGTCACTTCCATCATAATGCTCAAAAGTCAAGTTTCTGTAATCACCTTCTGGCATACACATACTGAAGCCTTTTCCTGAAGTACCTACCCATATCCGGCCTTTACTATCTTGATGGATACATTTTATTTCATTACTACGTAACTTACCGTTATTATAATTATAAGTAATATAGTTATCCGGGTCATTCATTAACGAATCAGGATTAAATATGTAAACTCCGGCACTGGTGCCCACCCATATCCATCCATTATTGTCTTCCTGTATCACACGAATCTGGCGCTGGCTATAAAAATTGTTCAAAAACCGCTTGAATACATACTTATCCTTTTCCTTCACCGCCAAATTCAATCCACCGCCAAAAGTACCTATCCACATTCTATTCTTCCGGTCCCGGTAAAGAGTAAAAATATTATTATTCCCAATAGACAGAGGATCATCCGAGTGATAAGTGTACCATTTCCCGTCAATACTCAATCCGTTTCCACGGCTACCCAACCAAATACTACCATCAGCCCCTTCCTCAACAGCATAAATGTTAGAATCAAAATAACGACTGCTCTCTATCGTTTTCAAATGAGGGTCATAAATATACAATCCTCCACGACGGGTCCCCAGCCAAATCTTATCATCAGGCATACGGTTGATCATACGCACGGTATTTGAACGGTCTGATAAAGTTTCATCTTCAGGAAAAACACGCTCAGCTCCTTCATTCAAGACCGAAAGACGAGAAATACCCGTATATTCCGAACTGACCCAAATACCACCGGCTCGATCCTCCATAATATATTGCAAGAAATTTGAAGTGATATGACTGAATCCATTAATATTGGATTCGAAATGCTGCAATTCATCAGTTGCCAAATCATAAGCAAACAAACCGTTACCATAAGTGGAAATCCAAACAATATCACGAGAATCATGAACGATGTGGTAACGTTCTTCATCTATATAATTTACTTTATCAGCCGGAATCAGTTGGAAAGACTTGACAAATCTGGTCTTGGCGTTGACATACCATACCTTACCTGTATGATTATAAATCCAGAAATTCCCCCGGTTGTCAATCTGAACTTGTCCTCTTGCTATATTCAGTTCCGTATCCCGGCTCACCTGATGAGTTCTCAAATTAAAGACATAACTGCCATCTTCCGTAAAAACGATCCAATCGTTTTGCAAGCGCATGGTACTATATACTTTACTACCTTCACCTAAACGGGTAACAATACGGCTATCCTCTCCTTCTCTCTTCAACGAAATTGTTCCTGTTCCCGAAAGAAAAAAAACATCTTTACCAAAAGACATCATCTTGGAGGCATCATGATTTTCTTCCACCAATACTGCCTTGTCCCCTACCACTTGAGCTATACCGTCATGGCTACCAATCCATACTCTTCCTTGCTCATCCTCAGATATATAAGTAACATTATTAGAAGGGAGATTATTATTTTCTTTCTTGAAAACCACAGATGTAAATTCACCATTCATATAAGTCACTTTACGACACCCGTTTCCATCCTGCCACAACCAGACATTACCTTCACGGTCAGTCATCTTGTAGCTATACAGTTGTTCATATTCCCCACAACCGGTAAAATCAACAAAGCAATCTTTCTTCAGATCATAACAACTAAACAACTCGGCAGAAGTCGCAATCCATAAGAAACCATTTTTATCTTCTTCCAAATCGCGAATCCGATGGTCTATCAACGAAATTTTATTTCCACCCTCAGGACGATAAGTCACAAACGAATTCCCGTCATAACGACTAAGTCCATTCAGCGTTCCCATCCAAATAAAACCTTTGCTATCCTGATATATATACCGAATTGAGTTATTGGCAACCCCATCTCCCGTAGTCATATGAGTAGAACGCACCTCGACTGATGCGGCAATACTTTGACTGAAAAGAATAAAGAATGCCCATAGAGCATAGATGTGTTTTTTCATATCATTTATCACAGTGTTTTTGTCTTGCAAAGGTATAAAAAAAGAGTGTATCAGAATGAATCGATACACTCTTTTTTATTTTAATCCATATGGAAGACCTCGGGCAGCGGAATAGTAACCGGAGAGTTATCCGGATTCACTTCCATGATATCCGCCATATAGTCCCACCATTTCTGCACGATAGGATTGGCTCCCATATCTTGCGAAGACTCCTCTCCTTTAGTTTTCTGACAAGCAAACAGAATATTTGTATCCTTGTCCCAATAAATGGAGTAATCATATACTCCTCCATCGGACAACATTTTTTTTAATTCCGGCCAAATGGCTGCATGTCTCTTCTCATACTCTTTCTCGAAGCCCGGCTTCAAGAACATTTTAAAAGCTTCACGTTTCATGGTATTTTCCTCCTTTTTATAAAGTCCTTGTTTTTACTTATTTAGTTTCTCCATCCATTACATGGAAAATTGGTTCGGAAGTCTTTTGTTCCGTACGGTAATATTGCACGGCACTATCATTCATTTTAGGATGCTGCTTGTTCAACAAATTAATCATCTCAGCACCCGCCCAAAGTACCGGTCCATAGCCGTGGGCAGCATACACATTGACCGGACGATAATAATAAAAAGCCGGATCAAAAGCCATACCTGTACCTACACAAGTTCCGTCCACCTGACCTTCCACATTGATTTGGGTGGTAACGGCATGCCATCCCAACTGTGCCACCGGACCGTATGCCATAGCGTCAATCCATCCTTTATTGATAGCATGGGCAAAGCAATATACATAAATAGCCGTGGCCGAGGTTTCCAGATAAGAATCGTTACGATCCAGCAACTGATGCCAGAAACCTTCACCACTCTGGCAGGCAGCAAGACCACGTACATGAGCACGGAACAGCTCCAGTATTTTATCGCGCTGAGGATAATCCTCCGGCAACACATCCAAGACCTCACACATAGTCAACAACGCCCAACCATTGGCACGTCCCCAATGGAAAGCAGGATGATCCTGCATACCTTCCACCCATCCATGACGGAAAAGGTTTTTCCCGGGTACCCACATACGGTCCGCAAATTGAAATATCTGACGTACAGCTTCGCTCAAATACATTTGCTTTTTATCACCGGCAATACATGAATACCAAGCTACCGGCGGAATACCCATAAACATATCGTCCAACCACAGCGTATTATGTTGTGGACGGGTACGGGCAAATGTTCCATCAGCAAGACGATACTCCTTATTCACAATAAAATCCATATAATTATCAATCAACGGCTTAAGTTCCGGTGAATTTTCCTTCATCTGCACCTTGACCATAGCCGCACACACCGCCCCGGCATCATCCAATGCATGAGGAGTCAGAATTTGTTTCATCTGCGGATCTACAGTTCCATACTTTTCCAATACCTTACGGAAGTGCGGAGCAACCTCGGCCAGAAACTGAAAACGATCTGTTACATATTTATAATAAGCCTGATCCCCCGTAGCCTCAGCAGCAGCCAACATAGCTGAATAAGTCACCCCCCATTCATAACTTGCCAGACGGAAAGCACCTCGTTCCAGCTGTGCATCAGCCGTCATATTGGCATAATCCGTAATAACCTTACCTGTATTCTTATCAACGACACGAGTCGGAGTATTCTTTTCCAAATAACGAAGGACACGATCCATATCGGCCTTTATCTCCTCTGTAGTGAGCATACCGTAAGGCACTTTGTATGCAGGTTGCAACAAATGTAACGGCGTATTCGAATCATTCAGTACTTCTTTCTTCTTTTGCGCATTCGCACCCGTTCCAGCCAGCAGCAACAGAGCGCCCATCATGCTTAATGTTTTCAGATTCATGGTATATAGTCTTTATTCATTTTTAAATTCATAACCTCTAAATATCCCCTCTTTCAAATCCGGTCCGAAATAAAAACCAGGCTGGGTAGGCTGGTTGTATGCCACATTTTGAGTAGCGATACTGATACGATACACCGGATCTTCCAAGAAAGTATGAAAACGGTATTCAGTCGGTATCCGCGACACATACAGACGAAGTGCCGAATTATCTTCCGTACGGAGCAGCACCTCCTCACGCCAATCACCTATTATATCTCCCTGCAAACAAGGATGGGACTTCGTACCATTATTTGAATCCGTTCCATCAAATATCATTAACGGACGACATACATCGTCTTCCCAATCATACTTGGTTATCCTGTTTTTATCCAGCAACTCACGAAGCAAATCTCCATCCCACCATACAGCCATATTGACTGAAAAGCTCTTGAGGTCAGGACGAATCACTTCACCTTTTATATTACGTACTCCTTTTGAATCGGATGACCACATCTCCACTCCCGGATTGCGCGGATCAACATCAGCAGCCATACACCGGCCTACATCTATACTACTTTTCACCTGAAACAGCACTTCACCCGTAGCCGCATTACGGAAAGTGGAACCATCTTTCTTATTTTCATGACAATCCCAAACCTGCAAGCCTTTTAATCCGGGAGCAAATTGTGTCAGATGCATAGCGTCTCCATGCCCCATACGGGTAGAATACAATCCTTTTCCATCATGATCAATGGCACAAGAACCATACATTATTTCATCACATCCGTCACCGTCCACATCGCCTACACGAAGATTATGGTTACCCTGCCCGGCATAGTCTTCACACCCCGGATTATTGCTGTCGAACACCCAGTGCTGTTTCAAGTTCTTGCCATCCCAATCGAATGCCGCCAGCACAGTGCGGGTATAATATCCGCGGCACATCACCACACTGGGATGTACTCCATCCAGATAAGCCACACAAGCCAGGAAACGGTCACTGCGGTTGGCACGATTGTCTCCCCAGTCGGTCAGCTTACCACGAGCCGGAACATAATCAATTGTTTTCATCGCTTCTCCTGTCAGTCCGTTGAATACGGTCAAGTATTCGTTACCAGTCAGGATACGTCCTTGGTTACGAGGTGTATTCCCGTGGGAATTTCCGTCTGTGATACCCGGTTCACGGTAATCAGCCTTGGCATCACCTATTATCTTTCCTTTTCCATCCTTTGTTCCATCAGAAGTCTTCATGACTACTTCTGCTTTACCATCTCCATCCAAATCAAACACCATAAACTGGGTATAGTGTGCTCCGGCGCGGACATTATGCCCCAAGTCAATACGCCATAGTTTTTCTCCGGTCAGGCGATAACAGTCAAAATAAACATTTCCTGTATAACCATCATGTGCATTATCATGTGCATTGGAGGGGTCCCACTTCAAGATAATTTCATATTCACCGTCGCCGTCCACATCACCTATAGATGCGTCATTAGGACTATAGGTGTATTTTTGTCCCGAAGGAGTCACACCTTCCGCCGGTCTGTCCAGAGGAATATCGATATAACCTGACGGAGCATTAGCCGGCAAAGTATAATTTCCATTCAACTTACCTGTTTCAACCCCATTTATCACCGGTTTTACAGTATATACCGCTTTTTCATTACCTGAGTAAGTATCCCGGTAAAAAGTACCTGTAGAATGGGGAACTTCCGCTATTTTCTCTCCATTTCTATATACATTGAAAGAAGTATTGATCGGATCGGAAGACAGGTAACGCCACGACACCACTACGTCCGATGGATTTTCACGAATGGCCACAACGCCACGCCCCAACTGCTCTTTTTGCAGTTTGGAATAATTGTAGGCCGGTTGGGCAACCGTACCGGTTGCCACACACAGAGCTGCTAAAGCACTCCATAGTTTTTTTTGTGTTTTCATTGTTTATCTTGTTTCTCCTTGTAAATTATATTTTCCTCCACCACATTCTCCGCATTTACCACATTCTTCACAAACTTTGTCACTTCCCCCACAGTCACATTCCTTATTTCCACGTTTTTGATAGGAAGGCGGGCATCGCCTTTCAAATCATAAACAGCCTCGGTACGGTCGCAAGTCACACTATCCATATAAAGTCCGTTGATGAATGTAATGCTATCCTGATAGGTAGGTACCAAATCACGCCACTGGTAAAGCACATCCGTATCCACTTCGAGTACACGTTGCATCTTTCCCGCCTTCACATTTTTCATCCAGATATTTTCAATAAATCCACCACGACGATGATTGGTTTTGGCAAAGAAAAGACGGAATACAGAATCGGGAGCCGTACAATTGTGCATGTACACATTCCGTACACCACCAGACATTTCACTACCGATTCCCAGTAACGTATGTCCTTTCAAGATATTACAATGGCGTATCACAATATTCTCACAAGGAGTATTCAGACGCCATGCATCCTGGTTACGCCCTGCCTTTATAACCACAGCATCATCCCCCTGATCGAATACACAGTTCTCTATCAGGAAGTTACGGCTCATTTCCAAGTCAATTCCATCATTATTATGGCCATGAGCCTTTACATCCAGATTACGTACGATACCACCATCACACATATAAAGATGTATCGTCCAGAAAGGACTCTGGCGAATCTTGAATTCATCCAGAAGCACATTTTTACACCGGTTGAAATGAATCAGATGAGGACGAAGATGGTTTTCTCCTTTTGCCATCTGACGCTGTTCTACAGGTACATCGGTAGAAGCCATCGTATATAACTCTTTCAAAGCATCCATGTGAGGTTTAGGACGTTTGAACCAGATTTTCCAAGTATCCATGATAGGAGCCAGTGTCCCTTTTCCGGTAATAGCAATATTCTCACAATCCATAGCATACAGCAACGGAGAATAGTTATAACATTCCATACCTTCCCATGAAGTCATCACAGCAGGCAGATAATCAGAGGGATTATCTGTAAAGCGTAATATGGCATTTTCTTCCAAATGAAGATTTACATTACTTTTAAAATGAACAGGTCCTGTCAGCCATTCCCCTTCAGGAATAACCACACGGCCTCCTCCGGCCTTATTACAAGCTGCGATGGCTTTGGCGATGGCCTCCGTATTCACTGTTTCCCCACCTTTCACCGCACCATAATCCACAATGGAAAAATCTTGTTCGGGAAAAACACATTCTTTGATGGGTTCCATAGCAAAAGGAGCATCGACAACCACCGTTTTATACTTTGGAGCCGGTGCCGTACATGATACGGCAAAAGCTACGGCCGCAATACCAGCCAAGGATTTTAAAAAAGTCTTCTTCATTTTATCAGTTGTTTTTCATTGTAATTTCCGTATGCACAAATATCCAGAATATCTTCGTTCACCCTATTTTATCCGAGGTGTATAAAGGTATATCTGATCCAATACCACACCTTCATCCAATGCGGTAAAAATTAAACGATGGGAAGCTTTCCGTGCAACAGGAAGAATCATCCGGCGAACAGCCTGATTACACAAAACATTCTCCTTCCATTCTTCACTGCGTCCTTTAGTTTCATACGAAACAGCCTCCGTGGCACTTCCATCCAAAGAAATGGTAAAACGCAACCGTTCTCCTTCTACCGGATGATTAGGCAACAACCGTACTTCCACCTCGACAGAATCCGTTTCCCATGCAGCAAATTCAAAAGTCAGTTCTTTCTTTTTCTCCACCGCTACCGCCTTTCCTTCATAGCCCAGCCCTTCACAAATAACCGATGCCCCTTCAACACAATCAGCGCCATTCCATGTATAAACTGCCTGAGGTTTTTCAAGCAGCCCGGACGATAGTGCTTTTCTTTCCACCCGGTTGAAAACCAGAAGTCTGCGTGGTTGGAAATCCATCATACGGTTCCATTTTGTTGTGTTATAGCGTTTTGTCAATGAAACTATACTGTCATACGCCCTGTCACTATCCGCCCAATCAGCCTTTCCATGACGCGCCAACTGGGCTGTCAGCAGTTTGTTATTCATCTGAGCAGCCGCCTGGACAGGATACTTCACCAACTGAAAATAAGTTTCTTTTTTCTGTGCAGGAAGTGCATGCCATTCCTGCTCCACCTTATCTGACAATTGTCTGTATGCTGCCAGACGTTCATTGATTTCCTGCTCACTCCAAGGCAAATCACTGATCACTTTAAACTTAGGATCCTTCTCTTCCGTGCGGGTATTCCCCATAAATTCCGGCTTACGGATATAAGCCAAACGATAAGCTTCCTGCATGACGGGCTGTAACCGGTCAGCCCTATTTTTTCCAAACTCACGCTCCAGGAAATGACGTTGATGAGCAGCAACTCCCTGCTGCTTCACCGCTTCCAAGTTCCATGCCATATCCAGGAAAAGTTCTACCTGATATTCAGCCGGTTTAATATCTCCGACATTCAATATCCACATTTTCTGTATACCCCGCTCATATGCCAAAGACATTTGCTGGTATACCAAGGAAGGATGGACAGTCCCCAACCAAAGATAATCATGCGGACGCCCCCAATAAGATATATGATAATATACCCCGTTTCCTCCCTTACGGGCACGTTCTTCTGCTGTAGGGAAATGACGGATATAACCATAATTGTCATCACACCACATTAGCGTCACTTCATCGGGCACTTGCAGCCCGGCATGGTACACATCCAACACTTCCTTATAAGGAATAAAGACTTGAGGCACTTGGGTCACATCCTTATTTACATATTTAGTCAACAAATCGCGCTGATCCTTCAAGACCTTGGTCAAAACAGCTTTTTGTTCTTCTATGGTCTTAGCACCATTCATCGCACCGTCGTGCACGCCACGCATACCTAAAGTATACAGATTATCCAACCCTGCAACCTCCTTTACACGTTGTTCCCAAAAGGACAAGACATGAGCACTGTTGTGAACATAGTCATACTCTCCCACTCCATCCCGTTTCCACTCACCATTGGTATTCCGCATCATCGGTTCACAATGAGAAGTTCCAATGAAAATACCAAACTTATCAGCCACTTCTTTGTTGCCCGGTGTAAAATAAAAAGGTACAGAACAGCCATGCATAGCCGGCCAGAAGGTATTGGCACGCAGACGAAGCAATAACTCAAAAATCCGCTCATGTGTTTTCGGACCGATTTGTCCTTTCACATCACTTGGCTCGTATGTCTGCCAGCTCCAAGGGGTAAGCCCCCAGTCCTCATCGTTGATAAAAATCCCCCGATATTCTACGGAAGGAGACTGCATATTCCGATAAGAAGCCGGTAGTTGAAAAATCTCTTTCTTTGCAGGGGTCGCATCTGCCCACCACTCCCATGGAGAAACGCCTATCAACCGTGAAAGTTCCATGACGCCGTATGCAGTACCACGCTTGTCACTGCCGGCTATAACTAATTTACCAGTGGAAGAAACAGCCAGCAGAAAAGCTTCTTTTTTATTTTTTATAGGAGATAAATCAACACCTGCCTTATCGATCAAATCACTTTGTCCGATGGTTCCGACTATAATCATTCCTTTTTTACTTTCCGGAGTAACGATTATGCGGGTAGAAAAAACAGACTCTACATCACGATTGAGCAAATTCAAAGCTGTATGTACAACTTCTTCCTCTGAATTACCACAGGCAATAGTCACCGGTTCACCTGATTTCAAGATAAAAGGGTTCTGTCCATATACTGACAAAACAGCTAAAAAGAAAGCTAGAAAAGAAATGAGTTTTTTGTATTTCATAGTTTTTATTTTCAATATTGCAAAAATAAGACGAAATAGGATTGGATTCCATAGAATAAGATACAATAATATGGAAATTCGTCCATAAAGCCTGTATTATTTATCGTATTTACGGTGCTTTTTACACTTACAATAAATTTATAAAAATATAGGGAAGAGCATATAGGAATTTTCTCTTCCCCACATTAAGTATCAATTTTCGTATCCGGGATTCTGTTTTAAATTACTATTTTCATTCAATGAAATCACAGAATATATCTTCCAAAACGGTAGATTACAGAATTCAACAGGCACTAAAACAATTACGGAAAGAATTAAAAGACTACTTACCCTTACTTCTATTCTTTTTTGCCCCTTAATAGGAACCCGTACATCCTATTATATCCTTGTACCCTATCACTTCATAACTGATATGATGATAAGAAGTGTTTCTGCCGGGAATATATGCCTCTCCAAAAGTTGTGTCAATGTTCCCAACGCTTTACCCCGAAACAGGATGGTAAGTTCTTATCTTTCTGATTATGTTCTCCATACAAAACGCTCCTTTTTACAAAAATACAAAATAGGTGCGATAAAATATTACCCTATCCGTCTAAAGACATCTATAACCTAAGAATACAGTAATTTTTCTAACTCTATAGATTTCAAAGAGGCATATTTCTTATACAGATTTGCAGAACAAGTTGGAAGACAATATGCTCTCATGCCCTCATTAACGATGATAATCATCTCATTAACAATGCACTATATTATGAGTGTATCATCTTTATGCTCTCATAAATGCCCTCATGCCCTCACAGTGTTTACTTTCTCACACAGACGTATATTACTTACTATCAGATACATACATTAATATTTATCTATTTCCCGAAATTCAAGAGACAGCCGTTTTTCAGGCTTTTTCTCTTCCATGTCATGCCCAATGCAGCCTTTACGGATTTATACCGATAGCACAAAGCATATCTCCCGATTATACGATACAAACATAGGGATGTAGTTACGCAAGGATAGGAACAGGTTTACATCAAAATTCCTTCATGATTGCTCAACCAAACTACAGGGCCGACGCATTAAAAATTATTGTCCTGCAAAAGTTGTGACAAATAGTTTTCATCCCATCCCGCTTTTAGTCTTTTCAGATTCATACTTCCTTTTGTTGTTTTCTCATTCTTAAGTATGGTAAGCGCCATCTTTGTTGCCACCGAAAAGTTTCCGGCAGCATTTTTCACCTTTTTACTGTAGTCTTCTCGAAAGGTAACATCCAGTTGCCAATGAAGATTATTCCCAATAGACCAATGCTGCCTGATGGCAGATGCAATCTTCTCAGGTCGGGTATTATCAAGTGAAGTTACATAGTATCTGACCTCTTGAGTATATTCCCCTGTTGCGACTATTGTTCTTTCCGACTTTATCCTTACAACAGACTTCAACCCCACAAGTTTCTTCTTGAACATTTTCTCCATTATAGATCCATAACCGACTACAGTACAGGTTCTTTTCTCAATCCTTCCATGTCCGGCATTTTCCGACACATGCCTGATGACTCTATTGATTATTTCATCTCTATCCTGATAATAGTCAATGATTTGTTTAGCCGGTTGATAATTTTTTTCTTATTCTCCTTTATAGCGATAATATAATTTGCATCATGCCCAATAATGGTCTGGGTTATATCTTTCTGGCATCCCATCGCGTCAATTGTAACAAT
>OFMC01002385.1_pt1 | contig 12069 bp, 11 predicted proteins | sample 1541271 | NCBI WGS metagenome assembly OFMC01 (sample SAMN04209252, study PRJEB22552) | human gut metagenome | biome: gut; material: feces | host: Homo sapiens | place: USA: Oklahoma | reverse complement strand
ATGGGGCCGCCACTATGGATATCAAATTTGGGAGAACAGTCCGGGGAGCTATCGTGCTGATGGAGCATTTGGCCAGTATTGCATGGTATTTCCGAAAATGGATATGGTTATCACAACTACTGCTGAAGAAACGGATGGAAGCAGAATTTTCCCTCTGCTTGAAAAGTATATCCTTAATAACATAACTGAGCAGCCGAAACCTCGTGATGCATGGTGTTACCAATACATGAAAAACGTAATGAACCAGTGGGAAACTCCTGTTGTATATTCGCCGAGTGCTTCTTATCTAATGCATATGCTTCAGGGAAAAGAATTTGATTTACGCAGTCGTACATCAGATGAAAAACATACTCTTCGCTTTGAGATTGGCAACAGCCGTATGGAGTTTGTAATCGATGAAATACAGACTATTCACAGTTCCTGTACTGTTGATTTGTTTGGAGAAACCACATATGCAATTGAAATTCCGTCAAATAGCCCACTTATTGGAGACGAACAGAGAAACCGTATTTGGAAATATGCTGCCCATCACAGTTGGGTAGACCAGAGTACCCTTATTTTGACTATATGCTGGCAGGAAACCGGGCATTCACAAACATGGAAATTCTATTTTCATGAAAATACCTTGACTTTGATTGTCACAGATAGTACTAAAGGAATGTTTGAATTGTCTGGTGCGGTGAGTGACCGGAATGTAAGATTTGCTGATATGATTTTTGATGGTGCTTTTAGATAGAAACACGTAAAAATACTCCGGGGATTTTTATTTTTCCCCGGAGTATTTCTGTCAATATAATGTTCATTATTTTAGAAACCCTTAATTTTCTCACCACACACAGAACACATTTCCAGAATATACTATATTTATCAAATGAAACAGTTACCTAGATTCTAATGCTTTTAGAAGTTCATCTCTCTGATATGCTTTTCGGATATCATATAACTTTTTCAGTTCATCCACCGCTTTTTCATGGGCTTCTCTTGTTCTTGCTACTTTTGCTTCAGCCTGTTCGATCTTAAATTCCAATGTCTGCTCACTGTTTCTACGTATTCTTGCCATTTTTTCTTCTCCTTTAGTCCTTGTCCGTCCTATCTTGCAGTGTCTTTCCGATTTCTTTTGCCTGATTCCGTACACTTCCTTCACTTAACCCGAATTCGTCCAGGATGGTCTTCTGTGTTGCTGTGACGGCATGATCCAGCCTATAAAAGCCGTCCAAATGCCTTATCATTACAATCTTTTCCAGTTCTTTCAGTGCTGCCGGTACCGTCATATAATTCGGTTTTTTCAGCATCTTTTCACATTTATCTTTTAACGCAGTATAGATTCTGCTTCGCAGAATCAGAGCAATAAACTGAATGAATATCTTGGAAGAAAGTGCTTCCTCTGAACAGACCCGCATGCTTTTATTTCCAAGATAAGACTTGTCACTTCGAAATAGTTTTTCTGATGCATAAGCAGCAAGCTTTCGGGTCACGCCATTATCCCTTACAGAATAATGGATTGCATCGATGTAGAGAATAGGATAGACCTCGTCCAGTGGCCGGTTCTGCCAGTCTTCAATCCGTGGCAGAATCTTATCCGTCACATCAGAAATTTGAACGCAAAGCAAAAAAATTCCCCCGCACCAGCTACTTCCGGTACAGGGGATTTGTCATACTTTATTTTGTTTTCTTCTTTAAAAATCCAATCGATGTCTTACAGATCAGTTTATCGAAAATCATAAACATTGCCGGCAGAATCAGGATAACAACGACCATACTGATGATCGCGCCCCGCGCAAGCAGGGTACAGATGGAACCGATCATCTCAACCTGAGAGTAGCAGGCTACACCGAAGGTTGCGGCAAAGAAACTCAGGCCACTGCTGATGATGGACGGCATACTGGTCTTATGCGCAATACTGATAGCTTCTTTTTTGTCTTTTCCATTCTGGCGCTCTTTCTGATAACGGGTTGTCATCAAGATAGCGTAGTCCACGGTTGCACCGAGCTGAATCGCTCCGATTACGATGCTGGCCACGAATGGAAGGCTGGTTCCCTGATAATACGGGATTGCCATATTCAGCATAATTGCAAACTCGATGACTGCTACCAGAATAATCGGCAGAGAAATCGATTTGAAGATCAGCAGAATGATGATAAAGATTGCACCAATGGAAAGCACGTTTACGTTGACAAGGTCAGCATCGGTAACATCCTGCAGATCTTTCATCAACGGTGCTTCACCGATGACCATTCCATCTTTATCGTAGGATTTTACGATTTTGTCAATCGCTTTGACCTGTTCGTTTACTTCATCTGTTGCGGACTCATATTCAGAGCTCACAAATGCAAGCTCATACTCATCGCTCTGCAACATGCTTCGGAGATTTTCCGGGATCATGGATTCCGGAATCGTCGGTCCAAGCAGGGAACTCATGCTGATGGTCGATTTGACACCTTTTACGTTGCCGATCTCCTCCATCATTTTCTTTTTCTGTTTGGAATCCATATCGCGATCCATCATCACAATATGCATGTTGCTTACGTCAAACTGCGCTTTTACCTCATCATTTGCCACGTTGCAGTCCAGGGTAGCCGGAAGAGAACGCGCAATGTTGTAGTAAATCTGGGTATGATTGTTTCCGTAGATCGACGGGAACAGCAGGATCAGGAAGATCACAACCCACGCCTTATAATGTTTGGTGATAAAAGCGGATGGTTTATCCAGACTCTTTACCAGCGGTCTATGTCTCGTTTTCTCAATTGCCTTGTCAAATACCAGAACCATGGCCGGCAGGACGGTGACACAGCAGACAACGCCGATCAAAACACCTTTTGCCATAACGATACCAAGGTCGCGGCCAAGGGCAAAGGTCATAACACACAGTGCCAGGAAACCGGCTACGGTGGTAACGGAGCTTCCGGCTACGGATTTGAACGTGTTGGCGATTGCATGGCCCATCGCACGCTCTTTGTCATCCGGGAAACGCTTTTTATTCTCCTCGAAGCTGTTCAGCAGGAAGATGGAGTAGTCCATCGTAACACCAAGCTGCAGCACGGCGGTCAGCGCTTTTGTGATGTAGGAAGTCTCACCAAGGAACACGTTGCTTCCCAGGTTGTAAAGGATTGCAAGTCCGATACTTAACAGGAACAGGATCGGAACAACGAAGGAAGTCGATGTCAGCTCGATGACAACGAGGCTCAAAACTGCGGCGATGACAACGTAAACCGGCAGCTCTTTTAATGCTACGTTTTTGATATCGGTAACAACACCGGTCATACCGCCGATGAAGCACTGCTCGTTCGCAATTTTACGAAGATCCTCGATTGCCTCCATGGAGTCATCGGAAGAAGTCGTATTGTCGAACAGAACGAGCATCATGGTTGCATCCCCATTGTAGAATGCTTTCCGGAGTTTTTCCGGGATCATCTCAACCGGCACGCTGATGTCTGCCACATCGTCATACCATAAAACTTCTTTTACGTGGTTTACCTGCTCGAATTTTTCTTCGAGTTTCTGTACGTCCTTCATTTCCATGTTTTCCACGACAACCATGGAGAACGCACCCATGCCGTATTCATCTACCAGAATGTCCTGTCCTTTTACAGTTTCCAGATGCTCCGGCAGATAGCTGAGCAGATCATAGTTTACTTTCGTTGCTGCCATTCCGATGACTGACGGAATAATCAGCAGAAATCCAATGATCAGCATCAGAATCCTGTGCTTGGCAATCCATTTGCCAACTTTAACCATTTTCATTCATCTCCTCTGATTCATTTTTAACTTGTTTTTCTAGTACCACATCTTACAACTTAAATGACTATTAGTCAATATTTGAAATGGCAAAAAATGAATTTTGGTCATTTTTTGTTTACTTTTACAAAAAATAACGGAAATCGGAAATGGGAATCGTTGATTTTTCTGCGCATCAAAAAAGAGTGCCTGGCTCCTTCGTCCTGACACTCTTTTTTATGCATTTTTTTATTTCACTTCAACCAGCTCAATCTCAAAATTCAGCTCTTTTCCAGCCATCTCATGGTTGGCATCAAACGTGATATTGGTCTCGTCTTTTGCGGTAACTTTTACCGGGAACGGCTGGCCGTACTGGTTCTGCAGATAAACCTGCTGTCCGACCTCTACTTCCTCTGCTCCCGGAAGCTGTGCGATCGCAACGGTGAAAATTGCGTTCGGATCCGGCATTCCGTAAGCCTCCTCCGGCATCAGATGGATGTTGACTTTTTCGCCGACTTCCATCTCTGCAACGGCTGCATCGAAGCCGCGGATCATCTGGCCCACACCGCAGATGAACTCGAGCGGTTCGCCGCGGTCGTAGGAAGAATCAAACTGGGTTCCATCGTTGAAGGTTCCTCTGTAGTGGGTACGGCAGGTTTTTCCGACATTCTTACCTTCCATAACCGGAGTCGGTGCACCGCATCCGCCGCCGCAGGTTCCGCAGGAACCGCCGCAGGAGCTCTCCTCTTCCTCATGGCTTCCGCAGTGATCCCCGCAGGAATGACCTTCCTCGTGATCGTGATGATCACACGTTGCACCCGCAGATGTGAGGGTTCCATTTAAGTAAGCTTCAACTGCTGCATCCACATCTCCTTCCGCTCCGGAGCAAAGTTCCACGCCTGCCTCGGCAAGTGCCGCCTGTGCTCCGCCGCCAATGCCGCCGCAGATCAGAACATCCACGCCCTGCTCGGAAAGAAGGCCTGCCAGTGCGCCGTGGCCGGTTCCGTTGGATCCGATCACTTCGCTGGAAACCACTTTATTGTCTTCTACTTCATAAACTTTAAAGTTCTCTGTTTTTCCAAAGTGCTGGAAAATATTCCCGTTATCGTATGTGACTGCAATTTTCATCTTGTTTTCTCCTTTTCATCTGTTCCTGACCTTTTCCTGCTTTTCCGGAAAATTTTCAGGATTTTTTGCGCCTCTTTTCTTTGGGCTTTGTTTCGGTTTGGCATCTTCCGATGTCATTTTTTTACTTTTCCTGCATAAACGCTTCAATCTGATCCGGATCACGCATCACGGCTTCAGAAAGAACCTCGCTGCCGTTTTCTGTAATCAGAATATCGTCCTCAATCCGGATACCGATTTCCCATTCGTCAATATACAGACCCGGTTCGTCGGTAATAATGGCACCCGGACGCAGCTTATCATTCCATGCCGCGGTCACATCGTGTACATCGATGCCGAGGTGATGGGAAACGCCGTGCATGTAATAGGTTCCGACATCCTCTTTCTTCTCGATCAGGCCAAGTTTCACACAGCCCTCGCCGAGAACATCCTTTGCGATATCGTCGAGCTCTTTTAATGTCATACCCGGTTTTGCTGCTTTTGCAACGGCGCGGTTTGCTGCCAGAACAACGTCGTAAACCTGTCTCTGACGGTCCGTATATTTTCCGTTGACTGGATACGTTCTGGTGATATCTGCGCAGTAGCCCTGGAATTTTGCTCCGAGGTCCATCAGAAGCAGGGTCTCATCCTCGCACACGTCACGGTTGGTGTCGTAGTGCAGCATCGTTCCGTTTGCACCGCTTCCTGCGATCGTCGGGAATGCGGTTCCGTCTGCTCCCTCGTGGAAAATCTTGTACTCGAAATCAGCCTGTGCCTGATACTCGGTGCAGCCCGGTTTCAGATTCTTCATCACGAATTTCAGCGCGTCGTCGGTGATCTTGATTGCCTGGCGGACGAGAGCGATCTCATCCTCATCTTTCTGCATCCGCAGTGCTGCGATGACAGGAGCAATGTTTTTAATCGGTCTGCCTGGAAATTTCTTTGCGAACTCCTCTGCCTTTACCATGTTGTAATCCGGCAGATCCTCGACCTGATAGCGGTAGCAGTCGAAATACAGGGTTCCGATGTCCTCGCGTGCCATCAGACGGTTTACCATGCCCTCAAAGGAATCCAGGAAACGAACGTCATCGATTCCGGTGATCTCCTGTGCCTCGGATACGGTTACTTTTCTTCCAAACCATCTCTCCTGGTTCAGATCCACTTCCTCGATAAACAGAATGGATTTCTCCTCTTTTGCGGTCTTTTTCATCATCAGGATCATGTGATCTCTGCGAAGGCCGGTCAGATAGAAAAAGTTGCGGTTTGCTTCAAACGGCAGATATTCGTCTGCGCTGACATGCAGCTCGATTCCAGAAAACAAAAGCAGTGCAGAATCCTGGTCCATTTTATCAAAAACCTGTTTTCTTCTTTCTGTAAAGTTCATCTGTCTTTCCTCACTTTCTTTTAGAGCCTGCCAAGATCTGTTTTCGGCTCCTCTACTAAGATAACACGTTCGTGCTTTTTTTCCTACCTTTTTCCTGCTTTTCTGTGAAAATTCTTATTTTATTCCGCACTTTCCAGTCCTTTGACAACTTCCAGCGCTTTTTCGAGCTGCACATCGCTCGTCGCGTCATCCGGCAGCTCCACCTCGACATCCGGCGTAATGCCGACCTTGTGGATGTCGTTTCCGAGCGGCGTGTAATAATGAGCAATCGTCAGTTTCACCACGCTGCCGTCCGAGAGCTGGAATGTATTCTGGACAATGCCTTTTCCGAATGTCGTCGTTCCGACAATCGTTCCGATGCCGTAATCTTTGACTGCTCCCGTGAAGATTTCTGCCGCACTTGCCGTATTTTCATTGACCAGCACGACGAGCGGAATCGAGATCGGGGTATCGCCGTCGCAGGTATACTCTTCCCGTTTTCCATTTGTATCCTCGGTATACACGATGAGTCCCTCCGGCAGGATCTGGCGCAGGGTATCACAGACTGCCGTCACGAGGCCGCCCGGATTACCGCGCAGATCGATGATCAGGCGCTCCATGCCCTGATCCTGCAGTGACTGGTATGCTTTCTGGAACTGCTCGGAGGTAAGCCCTGTAAACTCGCTGATGGCCAGATAGCCGATCTTGTCGTCCAGCATTTTACCGTCTGCCACAATCGCCGCAAGCTTCTCTTTTGTGACTTCCGTTTCAATCAGACCCGCCTCGCCTTCCCGCTCGATGGAAAGCGTCACGGTATCGTTCTCGCTGTTTTTCAGAAGACCGACCGCATCGTTGAGGCTTAAGCCTTCGAGTGTCTGCCCGTCAATCTTTACAATGCGGTCATCCGCCTGAATACCGGCCTTCGCCGCCGGGGTATCGTCCTGTACGCCGGTGACCTGCAGCTTATCGCCGTCCAGCGTCACCGTAACACCGATGCCCTGATAGTAACCCTCCTGCGCTGTCTTGATCGCTTCGTATTCCTCTTTCGTGTAATACGTAGAATACTTGTCGCCGAGGCCGCTGATCAGCCCTTTATACATCGCATCCGACAGCTCTGTGTCATCCACATCGCCCGCGTAAAGCTGGCTGATCATCGCTTTGATCGCCGCCGTCTTCCGCCACGCCCAGAAGCCGCCGGGGTGGTCCGCACTGCTTCCCGGCCAAAGAAACGTTGTTCCGACAAGCACGATCATTACAATCGCCAGCATGGAAATCATGCCCGCAAAGTAGCTCTTCCGCATCTCATTTTTTCGGTTTTTCTTTCTGTTTCTGCGCTTTTTCGGTTTTTCCTGCTCTGCCGCTTTTACGCCCTCTTTTTCTTCCTTCATCAGTTCTTCCAAAATATGCCTCCCAATCGAAAGATCCCGGAATCTTTTGACGGATTCCGGGACTTATTTTTACTTTATTATATTGTCTAATCCTATCAGACTTTCAAGTGTTTTCGAATCGTAAAGATACTGCCGACAAGTCCGATTCCCATACCGAGAATGAGTCCGACCGGAAGCAGAATCCGGAATACGGCCGATACCGGCATGAATGCCATAAAGTTCGACAGTACGCTGAACTCCGTCATAACGTAGCTGATGACTCTGTTGTATACAACGTACAGCAGCCCCAGCGGAATCGCTGCTCCGACAAGACCGATCAGGATACCCTCGATCAGGAACGGAGCCCTTACAAACAGGTTCGTCGCACCGATCAGCTTCATGATACCGATCTCCTCTTTCCGGACCGAAATACCGATCGTGACGGTATTGCTGATCAGGAAAACAGATACGGCAAGAAGAATCAGGATGATCGCGATGGAAACGTAGCCAATGACACGGTTCATCGTCGTCAACGTTGTTGTTGCACCCTCGGCCTGTTTAACCTCACGGACACCGTCCAGCGAGCGGATATACTCAGCCAGTGCATCCTGCGTCTCTACCTGGTATACGTAAACCTCGTAGTGAGCAGAAGTTGCGAGCGGGTTGTCGTTTGGCTTAAAGCCGTCCTTGTATTCCTCTTTTCCTTCGAAATACTGTTTTGCAAAGTTTTCCCACGTCTCATCCGCGGAAACATACTTACATTCCTTGACCACATCGGTCTTGGCCTTGATCTCCGTTCCGATCTCATCGATTGTCGCCTGATCCACATCTTCGTTGAAGAAGACGGTCATGGATACGTCTGTCTCGGCATTTTTTACGATGTAGTTAAAGTTGATGACAACCGCAAAGAAGATACCGAACAGAAAGATACAGGCTCCCATGGTTGCGATGGATGCCAGCGAGAACATCTTGTTTCTCCAGATGTTTTTGACACCCTGTTTGATGCTGTAGCCCAGTGTACTAAACCTCATGGTACTCGCCCTCCTTCTCATCGCTGACTACCACGCCTTTTCGCATGGTAATAACGCGTTTTTTCATGGAGTTGACGATCTCACGGTTGTGGGTTACCACAAGAACGGTCGTTCCTCTGTTGTTGATTTCCTCCAGGAGCTTCATAATCTCCATGGAGTTTCCCGGGTCCAGGTTTCCGGTCGGCTCGTCCGCCAGAAGAATGTCAGGCCGGTTGACAATGGCTCTTGCCACGGCAACTCGCTGCTGCTCTCCTCCGGAAAGCTCCTTCGGGAAGGATTTGTACTTCTCTGCCAGTCCGACCAGCGTCAGGACTTCCGGCACGCGCTTTTTGATGACGCGGTTCGGTTTCTCGATGACACGCTGTGCGAATGCTACGTTTTCATAGACATTCCGGTCTTTTAAAAGGCGGAAATCCTGGAATACGACGCCGACACCGCGGCGGTATTTCGGCACTCTCCAGCGTTTCATTTTATTTAAGATCTGTCCGTTTACCTTAATGGTACCGGATGTGGGCTCGAGTTCTTTCAAAAGGAGCTTGATCAGCGTCGATTTTCCAGAACCGCTGTTTCCCACGATAAAGACGAATTCCCCCTTCTCGATGTGTAAGGATACGTTGTTGACGGCCGGCTGGCCTTTCGCGTAACTCTTACTTACACTATCCAATGTTATCATGCAATTCCTCCTTCAAGGGTTCTCGCTTAATAATCGAGCGTTTCCATGTATTTCATGTACTGCACAACCATAAGCGCAATCTTGAATGTGATCGCATCTTCAAAAACTCTAAGATCGAGTCCCGTGCTCTTCTGCAGCTTATCCAGACGGTACACTAACGTGTTGCGGTGGATGTAAAGCTGTCTGGAAGTCTCTGATACGTTCAGGCTGTTCTCGAAGAACTTGTTGATTGTCGTAAGAGTCTCCTCATCAAACTCATCCGGCGATTTGCCATCAAAAATTTCCTTGATAAACATCCGGCACAGCGGCAGCGGCAGCTGATAGATCAGACGTCCGATTCCCAGCTTGCTGTATGCGACCACATTTTTGCTGCTGTAGAAAATCTTTCCTACATCCAGCGCCATCTTCGCCTCTTTATAAGAACGCGATACGTCCTTGATCTCGTTGACGATCGTACCGAATGCCACGCTGACACGTGTCAGTGACTCGGTATTGAGCATATCTACGATCGATGTGGCTGTCTTTTCCAGATCGTCGTACGTCTCGCCCGGCTTCACTTCCTTGACTAGAATAATGTTCTTCTCATCCACTGCCGTGATAAAATCCTTCGTCTTGGTCGAGAACAGGCTGCGGACGGTCTCAAGTGCATTCACATCCTTCTCATGCTGCGTCTCAATGATAAATACGATCCGCTTGACGTTCGTCTCGATGTGCAGCTTCTTCGCACGGTTATAAATGTCAACCAGAAGCAGGTTGTCAAGCAGCAGGTTCTTGATAAAATTGTCCTTGTCAAAGCGCTCCTTATAAGCTACCAGCAGGTTCTGAACCTGAAATGCCGCCATCTTGCCGACCATGTATACGTCGTCGCTTCCGCCCTTGGCAAGAAGTATATATTCTAACTGGTGATCGTCAAACACCTTGAAAAACTGATATCCCTGTATCACCTGGCTGTCCGCCGGAGAGTCTACGAAAGCCAGAATTGCACTCTCATATTCCTCAGCGCCAGTAAATGTGGATGCCAGCACCTTGCCTTCCGTATCACAGATACAGAGATCGACACGCGTAATTCCTTTTAACCCCTCAATGTTTGTCTGGAGTATCTGGTTCGAAATCATATTCCTCTCTCCTTTTCTTTTATCCTCCGTCCAGCTGTGTTTCCGGGTCTTTCAACCTGTCATTCCCCAAACCCGTTTGTTACCCCTCCGGCAATCTGTGCCTGTGGACCATAACCGTTCCCCATCTGAATCTTGGACGGATCTTTCCCTTTATTTTAAAGCAAAGTGACGAAAAAAAAAAGAGGGCGGACGAAAAAAAGTGAATTTTTTCGTCATTTTGCCCTCACACGCCGGGATTTTCACAGACTGGGACTTGTTTTTCCGGCGAAATTTTCCAAATATGCGATTCATTCTTATTTTGCTGCGATCGCTTCCATCTCCATCAGGACGCCCTTCGGAAGTTTAGATACCTCGACGCAGGAACGTGCCGGGCATGCGCCCTCGAAATATTTCGCATAGATTTCATTTACTTTTCCGAAATCATCCATGTTCTGGATAAATACGGTGGTCTTTACAACCTGCTCCATGGAAGCACCTGCTGCCGCCAGAAGATTCTTTACATTGGTTAAAACCTGCTCTGCCTGAGCCTCGATTCCCTCCGGGATCTCGCCGGTTGCTGGATTGACCGGAATCTGACCGGATGCAAATACCATTCCATTTACCTCGATTGCCTGGGAATACGGGCCGATCGCTGCCGGTGCATTGGTTGTGCTGATTACTTTCTTCATGTCAAATCTCTCCTTTGTCTTTTATTTTAAACGGATAGAATCTTCGTTTACCTCTACTTTTCCTTCTTTTAAAAGGTGTCCAACCGCACGCTTGAACGCGTTTTTGCTTAGATTAAATTCGCGGCGGATAATCTCCGGCTCCACGCGGTCATTGAACGGCAGAACGCCGTTTTTTTCTTTCAGACGTGCCAGCACCGCCTCGGCATCCGCATTCATCTGACGGTACGCCACCTCGCGCAGGCTCAAATCCATTTTTCCATCCTCGCGCACCTTCGTCACGCGTACCTTTAAAACCTCGCCCAGACGGCATTTTCCATACAGCTCACGGTTCGGAATCAGACCGAAATAGCGGTCTGCCACTGCCACGAACACGCCCAGATTTTCATTAATCTCATAGACGCGTCCCTCGGTCCACTCGTCCTTCCTGTACGGTGCATCGCTGCAAAGATACGAATATACCTTCATCGTCGCCGCCAGACGACCGCTCTTATCGATATACAGCGCTACCAGGCACTCTTCCCCGGCGCGAACCGGATATACCTGCTCTTTAAACGGGAGCAGCAGATCTTTTTCCAACCCCATATCGAGAAAGGCGCCGATCTTCGATACATCCTTGACCTTCAAAACCGCCGTCCCGCCCAGTTCCAGCTTCGGCATCGAGGTCGTCGCAATCAGGCGATCCTCGGAATCTTTATAAATAAATACCTTGAGCTTATCGCCCACTTTTGTGCCCTCCGGCACCTGTTTCTTCGGAAGCAGGACCGCCGCCGCGTCATCTTTCTTCTGTCCCAGATACACGCCGAAGTTTTTCTCCCGCACTACCATCAGTTCCTGTACTCTTCCCAGTTCAATCATGTCATTCGTCCTCTCTTTTCTGCCGATCTCTTTTTTTATTTAACGGTTGCATTTTTCATTCACTGGCAGACAATCCGCGCCGAATCTTTCTTCGGCTGCAATGATTCAGTTTTTTCACTGCTACATACAAACTCTTTACAAACCAGTCTTTGCCAGCCACAAATTCGCATACACCTGAC
>OFMC01002383.1_pt1 | contig 12093 bp, 8 predicted proteins | sample 1541271 | NCBI WGS metagenome assembly OFMC01 (sample SAMN04209252, study PRJEB22552) | human gut metagenome | biome: gut; material: feces | host: Homo sapiens | place: USA: Oklahoma | reverse complement strand
CCATCACTCATCATTTGTCTTAAACTATCTGTCAAAACCTTTTGTGAAATACCATTTGACCTCCTGCCTTACAGTTCCAATCTTGTAGTACTTTCCCTCATACTCAAGTACATCACCAAAGAGTGCCGGAGTTGTTGTTATCTCCTTAACTCCTGTGACAAATACCTGAGATATTGTTTTCATCATCGACCAGCCATGATCAATGCCCATTACTTCTAATCTGTTATCTGCGATACTGACTTGGATTTTCGGTTTTGATATAACAGCGCTGCCTTATCCCACCGCTAAATTGGTATAAAAATAAGGACTAAATTAGTGCTAACCCCTTGATTTTACTGGGTTTCTCTAACTTTGTCCTTATTATAACATCATCATCCTGGAACGGATGAATCCGCTCAAACTTCACATGAAAGTCCAGAATGTCCTCAAAGGTCTTTTCTTCTTTGGCATTATATTCCATCAGCAATACCTTCATTTTATCGGCAACTTCTTCCGGAAGGGCGGTATCCATACCGCCGACTTCATTCGGAAGTTTCTCATAATCGCCAACCGCATACCAATCTTTTCTGGAATCGCTGGTGCCGTTCTTCAAAACCAAGTGAAGCTCTTTGATGAATTTTTCCGTCAGAGCTGCTTTTGCATGATCAATGATCATGTCAATGCAGCAGAAGTGATTTGCTGTTTCAATCACATCATCCACGTTCAGCACTTCTTTTTCTACACCGATGGTGCTGGTTTCAAAGATATATCGGGGCTGATCGTGGGTCATTCGGCTTCCTTCTATATGGTTGGAATAGTATGTCAAATCAATCTGTGTTTTGTGGTAGATCCCTCCGGAGTATTTACTTGCCTTCTGCTCTTTCAGAATATCCAACAGTGTAACACTTTTTGCCGACATATGAAATGCAATTTCTGGATACAGAACGCCGGACTCCATCGAAAATGAAGTCCGGCAAGGTATTATCTATATACGGTTTCTCTTCAATTTTTTGAAACTTGCTTTTAAGGAGTATATACAGTTTATGCTACAGATGCAGGGCAAATCTGAAAAGCAGCGGTGACGAAACTGAGAGCACGCTTCTCATACAAAGGCATCTGACTCCTATCAGACCCAACCTTAAATATCCTATTAACCTCCGCCCAAAGAGAAACAGGGATTTCATGTATCGAGCAACTCAAATCTCATCCCTATTATATTTCTTAACGTGACCGATGTGCATTCTGTCTTTTCGTCATACCTTAAAATATTTTTGCAGCACATGTGAGTATTTTCCTTGTAATGTACAATGCAGATTTTTCTGCATATTCCCTTAACTGAACCATGCTTTCCGCCATCGAAACCGGCAGCCTGAGCGCAGCGGCAGCAGAACTGATGAAATTTATGCAGAAGGATCTGATTCATGCCTTCGAGTAATCTATACGAACATCCGCTTTTTATACATTATTCGTCCTTCTTCACCTGTCGTAGCACCTCCTCCGGCACCGAATCCAACAGATAATTTTTATGTCCGCTATGCGGTCGGTTGGTATGCTCACGTGTCTGATTCTTCACACGGTCTACCTCTTCCTCAAAATCCCGCGCCGAATACAGCCCGCAGCCCTGCCCACGGATGATGATCTGTTCCAGACGGTCGGAGGTCGCTACCATCACCGTATATTTCCGCCCATTTTCATGGGCAAATTTTTCGATGTACTGATCAGCTGTCTCCGCCTCTTTCGTAAAGACTACATGAATGTTGTGGTAATCCGTCACCTCCGTCCGGTGTCCCTGCACCCGGTAAGCATCGAACACCGCTATCACCTCGATACCGCGGCTTCCCTGATAATCGCATAGAATATCCAGCAGCTTACCACGGGCGCTGTCAATGTTGATCTTTGCCAGCTCATTTAACTCGTCCCAGGAAAAAATAATGTTGTAGCCATCTACCAGCAGATATTCCCGAACCGCTGATGCCATTTTTCCTTTGGAGCTGCCAGTTCTGCTGTCCTGTCTGCCACTTTCCGGCGCTTTTCCTGCATGCTCAAATCCCCCTGCATTTCCAGCCACGGATCCTCCTGATTTTCCCACATTTCCAAATGTCGAAGCTCCAGCTGTCCCGGCTTTCGAATCGCTCTTCTGTCTCACCGCTTCCTGTCTCCGCGCCGTTTCTCCATACACACCCGCGCCGTACTGCTGCACTGGTCGTTTACTGGTTCCGCCCCAGCGGCGTTTTCCGCCGTCTTCCTTTTTATTGGCATGATAGGTGCGTGCCAGAATCGCATCGACCTCATCCGTTCCAATCCACATCTCCTCGACAGAACCTCCGCCCTGTCCGTCGGAGGAACGTGCGCCTGCTTCAATCGCCTCCATCCGCCGCTTTCCATTGGACGCACCCAGGCAGCTTTCCAGATGCATGTAATCTTTGACCTCGTCCCAGTTGACGACAAATCCAGCTCCGTGTGCACAGAAAACAGATCCGCTCGGGTTTGCCAGATCCGCATCCGGATCATACCCGGCTGCCGCAATGATTTCTTCTTCATTGTGGCACGGTCCGTAGCCATCGAGCGTGCAGATCATCTGTCCCAATCCGCCCGTGTACGCCGTCACCTCCGTCTGATATCCATCGAGTGCCGATACCGGGGCACGTCCGGTTAATATTGCCTGCCCGTCCTCCAGCGCCGGTCCCTCAAAGACGGCAAACCGCCGCTCCAGATCGGTCATTGCACGTCCCACCATCTTGTCCGGTATCGTCAGGTGAAAGGCATAAAATGGTTCCAACAGCACCGAATGCGCCTGCATCAGTCCCTGACGGACCGCCCGGTACACGGACTGTCGGAAATCGCCGCCTTCTGTATGTTTCACATGGGCGCGTCCCGATTTCAGCGTAATTTTCATATCCGTAATCGGCGCCCCAATCAGAACACCCCGGTGTACCTTTTCTTCCAGATGCGTCAGCACCAGCCGCTGCCAGTTTTTACTTAAAATATCTTCACTGCAATCGGTATCAAATACCAGCCCGCTGCCCGGTTCTCCCGGCTCCAGAAGCAGATGTACCTCCGCATAATGGCGGAGCGGCTCAAAATGCCCGACACCCTCGACCGTATCGGTGATCGTTTCTTTATATACAATGCTGCGCCCGCCAAACCGGACATTTACCCCAAAACGCTCTGCAATCAGGCTTTTCAGAATCTCCATCTGGATCTCGCCCATGATCTGGGCGTGAATCTCTTTCTTTTCTTCCTCCCAGACAATATGAAGCTCCGGCTCTTCTTCCTCTAATTGAAGCAGTTTCGGCAGCATCGCCGCCGCATCCACATCCTCCGGAAGCTCGACGCGATACGTCAAAACCGGCTCCAGCACCGGTTCCGCGCCCATTTCACAGACTCCAAGCCCCTCGCCCGGTTTCGTGTGCAAAAGTCCCGTTGCCGCACAAATCATACCCGCCGGTGCCTCGCTCACCGCCTCATACTTATCGCCTGAATACAGGCGGAGCTGATTTACCTTTTCCTCGCCGATCCGGTCTTTGACATGCAGCACGCCGCCCGTGATCTTCATATAAGTCAGGCGTTCGCCCTGGCTGTCGCGCACAATTTTAAATATTTTCGCCCCAAATTCGTTCGGATACACTGGTTCCAGTGTATATTCTTCCAAACCGCGCATAAATTCTTCCACGCCCGTATTTTTGAGCGCCGAACCAAAATAACACGGAAACAGATCCCGGCTGGCAATCCGGCTGCGGATCGCATCTTTAGACACCTGTCCCGTCTCCAGAAATTCCTCCAATTCCGCTTCGCCGCTGACTGCTGCCTCTTCATAGAAACTTTCCGTCCCGTCCGCACCAAAATCAACGAAGTTGCCGCCCAGCGACTCTTTTAGGTCGCGCAGGATCTCCTGTTCCCGTCCCGGCGCCAGATCCATTTTATTGATAAAAAGGAACGCCGGAATCTGGTAGCGCGCCAGCAGCCGCCACAGCGTCCTTGTATGCCCCTGCACGCCGTCTGAACCGCTGATGACCAGCACCGCATAGTCCAGCACCTGAAGCACCCGCTCCATTTCCGCTGAAAAATCCACATGTCCCGGCGTGTCCAAGAGCGTCACATCCATATCATCCCATGCAAGCCGCGCCTGCTTGGAAAAAATCGTGATTCCGCGCTTTTTCTCCAATTCATATGTGTCCAGGAACGCATCGCCCTTGTCCACCCGCCCCAGATGGCGGATCATGCCGCCCGCATAGAGCATCGCCTCTGATAATGTTGTCTTCCCCGCATCTACGTGCGCCAGGATTCCCACCGCCAGTCTCTTCATGTATGTTACCCTCATTTCCGTTCTATATGAAAAAGAATGTGCCTTGGCACATTCGGGCGTCTCGCGCGGTCGCTTGCGACATGTTTCTTCTTCGCGCGAGTGCGCATCCTCGCGGAGCGTTTTTTTGTTTCATAGGACGCAATTTCCCATGAAACAAAAAAGTCTTATGAATGTAATGTATCTTCATCCATAAGACTTTTATTTTCATGCTCAAGTTTACTCCATGCAGCCCTGCTGCCGGGTTTTATTTGGCGTACTCGGTAACTCTCGATTCACGGATTACATTGACCTTGATCTGTCCCGGATATTCCAGTTCAGCTTCGATCTGTTTGGAAATATCACGTGCCAGCAGAACCATATCTGCATCGTTTACCTGTTCCGGTATTACCATTACACGAATTTCTCTGCCTGCCTGAATAGCAAATGACTTGTCAACACCCTTGAATTCATTTGTGATATCTTCAAGCTGTTTCAAGCGGTTGGTATAAGTTTCCAGTGTCTCACGTCTTGCACCAGGTCTTGCTGCAGAAATTGCATCAGCCGCCTGTACAATGCATGCAACCAGAGACTCCGGTTCCACATCTCCATGATGAGAAGCAACTGTATTGATAACAACTGCTGACTCTTTGTATTTCTTACAAAGATCCACACCAATCTGGATATGTGATCCTTCTACTTCATGGTCAATAGATTTACCGATATCATGAAGCAGACCGGCACGTTTCGCCATGCGCACGTCTACACCAATTTCACCGGCAAGCAGACCGGAAAGCTGTGCTACTTCAATAGAATGCTTCAGCGCATTCTGTCCATAACTTGAACGGAATTTCATACGTCCAAGAAGTTTCAGAAGCTCTGGGTGAATACCATGAACTCCAACGTCCATAGCTGCATTCTCGCCATCCTCGCGGATCTGAGTTTCAACTTCTTTCTGTGCCTTCTCAACCATTTCCTCGATTCTGGCCGGATGGATACGTCCATCTACGATCAGTTTCTCAAGTGCTACTCTTGCCACTTCACGTCTGATAGGATCAAATGATGAGAGAACTACTGCCTCAGGAGTATCATCAATGATAAGGTCTACACCTGTCAGGGTCTCCATAGTACGAATATTACGTCCCTCACGTCCGATAATACGTCCCTTCATCTCATCATTCGGAAGCTGTACGACTGATACGGTTGTCTCAGCCACATGATCCGCAGCACAGCGCTGAATCGCTGTCACCACATAATCCTTGGCTTTCTTCTCTGCTTCCTCTTTCGCTTTCGCCTCGAGATCTTTGATCAGCTTCGCCGTATCATGCTTTACATCTTCTTCCACGGAACGCAGCAGATATTCCTTTGCCTGTTCAGAGGTTAAACCGGAGATCTTCTCCAGTTCCAGCATACCTTTCTCATAGAGAGCCTCTGCCTCCGCAGTCTTTCTCTTAAGTGCCTCCTCCTTGACATTCATACCCGCTTCACGCTTTTCCATCGCTTCTGCTTTTTTGTCCAGGTTTTCTTCTTTGCTCAGTACACGTCTTTCATAGCGCTGAAGCTCAGCTCTTCTTTCCTTTGTTTCTTTCTCAAGCTCATTCTTTGTCTTTAACGACTCTTCCTTCGCTTCAAGGAGAGCTTCTCGCTTCTTTGTCTCAGCAATTTTCAATGCTTCATCTATTATTTCCCTGGATCGTTCTTCTGCGCTTCCAATCTTCGCCTCATATGTCTTCTGGCGATGCTGGTTCGCAACGACCCAAGTAATAGCTGCTACAATAACACCTGTAACGATAACCGCAATTATTACTTGTGACACAGGAGCACCTCCTTATTTAGTTTTCATTGTACGAAAATACAATACTATAATTTTAAACGGTTTTATACAGTATGTCAAGCAGAATAAGCGCTTCCTAACCTGCTTCCTGAGACACCTTCAGACAGCGTTCTGTTCTGTTTTATAATACATTTGCACGTTCACAGTCATGAAACAAAATCTATTCAAAATTATCTTTGGTAAATGACTCTGCGCCTGAAAGTCAACCAAGTGCATCCTCCTGCTCCTTCATCTCTCTCCGGATATCTTCCCATGAAAATCCCCGCCTCATCAGATAGGCAATGATCTTTTTTTCCTCCTCCGGCGCTGTCTCTCCCGCCCTGTAATGCTTTTTTTCAAGCAAGACGCGGATTGCCTCGCCCGAATCATGTTCTGTCTCTTCCAGCTGCTCCCGGATGATCTCGCGCGATATGCCTTTTCGCTGCAGGTAAAGCTTCAATTCCGCCTGGCTTTTCCGCTTTCCATGAACCTGCAGGTAATTCGCCGCATATCTGGCATCGTCCACAAAATGATATTCCTGCAAAAATCCAATCGTCTCCTGCACGATCGAATCCGGATACCCGTCCTGAAAAAGGCGGCGGCACATTTCTCCTTCCGTCCGGTCCTGCACCTTCAAAAGATTCAGCGCCCGCTCATGTGCCCGGCGGCTTAAAAGATCCAAAAGCTCCCTCTCCGTTCTTTCTTCCAAAACCGCGCCCTCACAGACACCGTATTTTTCTAATTCCCCATTATATAAAAGAAAGGCAAAGTCCTCATCCGTGAAAACTTTGCACTTTCTCTTATCCAGGGATTCTACGCGTTCAATCCGCATATACAGCCCCTTTTCATAGCTACAGTTCACACGCTGCCAGCTGTAACTTTTCCTGTTACTGTTCACACATATGTGCCCTGTAACAGGATTTTACTCTATTTTTCGTCCTCTGCGTCCACTCCTACCGGCGGAAGCTCCGTCGGTGCTTCCTTGGACGCCTCCGGCATCATCGTGTCTTCGGAAAGTCCGTATTTGACACGTACCTTGTTCTCAATCTCAAGGCAGATTTCCGGATTTGCTGCCAGGAAATTCTTCGCGTTCTCGCGTCCCTGACCGATCTTGCTGCCCTCATAAGCATACCAGGCGCCGCTCTTCTCCACGATGTTCTCCTTCGCCGCCAGATCCAGGATATCGCCCTCACGGGAAATACCTTTTCCGAACATGATATCAAACTCTGCCTCACGGAATGGCGGAGCAATCTTGTTCTTCACAACCTTGATGCGGACACGGTTTCCAATCACTTCGCCACCCTGCTTCAGAGACTCAATCCGGCGGACATCCATGCGGACAGAAGAATAGAACTTGAGTGCCCGTCCACCGGTCGTAACCTCCGGGTTTCCGAACATGATACCAACCTTCTCACGCAGCTGGTTGATAAAGATAACGATACAATTTGAACGGCTGATTGCTGCGGTCAGCTTTCTGAGTGCCTGCGACATCAGACGTGCCTGCAGACCTACGTGGGAATCACCCATCTCGCCGTCAATCTCTGCCTTCGGAACCAGTGCGGCAACCGAGTCCACAATCACGATATCGATCGCACCGGAGCGCACCATCGTCTCGGTAATCTCAAGCGCCTGCTCGCCGTTGTCCGGCTGGGAGATATACAGATTATCGATATCAACACCGATCTTCTTCGCATATGCCGGATCGAGTGCGTGCTCTGCATCGATAAATCCAGCGATACCGCCTCTCTTCTGTACTTCTGCCACCATATGCAGGGCAACCGTCGTCTTACCACTGGACTCAGGTCCGTATACCTCGATGATTCGTCCCTTCGGAACACCGCCCAGTCCCAGTGCAATATCCAGGCTCAGGGAGCCGGTCGGAATCGTCTCTATATTCATATTCGCACCAGAATCACCCAGCTTCATCACTGAGCCTTTTCCGTATGCTTTCTCAATCTGTGTCAACGCAGCATCCAATGCTTTCAGCTTGTCTTCTTTATTCATCTTTCCCTCCAAAACGCCGCTCCGCGGCCAATCACGAACAAATGTTCTAAACTTAGTTCTATCATAGCGGATCCGGCTGTAAATGTCAACTGTTTTCTTTTGGTTTTCCCCCGGACGCACTGCAGGATGCTGCCGGATTTATAACCTGATTCTGCGATTCAAAGTATCTACAATTATATCATTTTCCGGCTGGTTCTGTCTATTATTTTGCCGAGAAAAGCTGCTACCCGAACTGTGTCGTACGGAATTTTCAGTTCGGAAAATTCCATACGACACAGTTACGCTGCCACCATTACTGTTCACACAAAACCTTCCGTTGCAAAAATGCCTGCCTGTACACGTCATCTGGCACCGCCCCGCTTCTACTCTAACAGCCGCCCGATATCCAGCGCCCCCCAGCCCTGTTGGTTGCGCGGCAGCCCCAGATCCACTGCCCGCTCTTTAAAGCGAAGCTTCACATCCCGGTTCGTCATGTCCGGGTTCTGCTCCAGCAGAAGCGCCGCCGCCCCTGCGACAAGCGGCGTAGACATGGACGTCCCGCTTTTAAAACGGTACCCGTTCCGCCGCAGGTTACAGCTCACAATCCGTGATCCAGGCGCCACAATGTCCGGCTTGCAGATACAGGCGTCCGTCGGACCCCGCCCCGAATAGTCCACCATCCGGCTGCCTGCCACCTCTACCTCCCGGTCATCATCCGCACATCCCACCGTGATGACCTTCCGGCTGATCCCCGGCGTTGTGATCGTGTGCGCGGCTGGACCATTATTTCCCGCTGCCACCACGACCACATACCCGGCATCCCACGCCGCATCGACACCGCGCACCAGCGCCGAATCCTCGCTCATTCCCTTCGGTGTAAAGGAGCCAACCGATATATTGATAATCCGGATCCCGTACTGGCTGCCATTCTGGCGCACCCAGCGAAGCCCTGCCAGCACATCCGATACATACCCATTTCCCCTCTGATCCAGCACTTTCAGGCAGACCAGCTGCGCCCCCGGCGCCACACCCTGATAGCGTCCCGCCGACGCCGTGCCGCTGCCGGCAATCATCCCTGCCACATGCGTTCCATGCCCATTGTCATCATACGGCTGCTGTTTTTTCTTAAGGAAATCCCGAAATCCGTAAACGCAATTTTCCAAATCCGGATGCAGAAATACCCCTGTGTCCAGGATCGCCACCCCGACGCCTTTTCCTGTCAGTCCTCGTCTGTACGCCTCATTGCAATGAATCCATTCTCTCGCCCGGTTCACAGGAAAAAGCCCCCATATTCTTCCCTTACTGTTAGAATATGGGGGCTTTCGCCGTATGTGAATGCAGCCTCTTATTTGTGGAAGCTGTAATAGACGGTTCCGCCTGCCAGTCCACCGCGGAACTGCGCCAGCTCACTGACCGTCACCAGCTGATAGCCACGCTCCACAAGCGCCGGAATGATCGTGACTGCCGCGTCACCGGAAGCATTGTAAAGCTCATGCATCAGAACCACCGAGCCATCTTTTACCTGGTTTAACACGGTCTGCACCGATGAAGCCGCATTGCGCGTCTTCCAGTCCAGCGTATCCACATTCCAGAGTACGATCGGCTGGCTGATATTGGCAAGCACAGTGCTGTTTTTTCCACCGCCCGGAAGACGGACTGTTTTCGGTGCCTCGCCTGTGATCGCGGCAACCGCCTGATTGCAGGCCTCCACCTGCTGACGAATCTCCTGTGCGCCTAACTTCTGGAGATACTTGTGATCCTGCGTGTGATTTCCAATCTCATGCCCATTGGCATACATCCGCTGAATCTCACTCTTATAGGAATTCACACGGTTTCCGACCACATAAAAGGTCACACGACCGCCGTACTGTTCCGCGCAATCCATGATGCGGTTTCCAACCGGGGCATACGGACCATCATCAAAGGTCAGTGCCACCATCGGTGCATTCGGATCGATATAACGACCGCCGCTGGCCACCATTCCATCCGGAACCTGGCTGTCCCCCTGCTCCGTTCCCTGTGTTTCAGAAGCAGTCTGTCCGTTATTTCCTGTCTCCTGGTTCTCTGTTGTCTGCTGTCCTTCCGCTGCGCCAGCATGATTCTCGCTGCCAGCAGCCGTCTGTGCATCCCCCGTCTCATTCTGGGAACCAGACGCCTGCTCCCGCCTCTGAATCAGCTCCATATCCGATGCCGGTCCGGACGGCACATCATCCGCATACGCCGCAAACGACGCCCCTACCGTACAGACCGCCGTAAGTAACAGTGCTGCTGCTCTCATTTTCCATGTTTTTCTCATACCGCTCCAAACCCTCCAAATCGTTTTCTTTTTCTTCTGCCATTCCGATGTAATTCGGAACAGCCGACCATGTGACATACTCACGTACAATGGTTTTATTATATCACACTCTTCCTTTATTAAGAACACTTCGTCCCATTTTACTTCTTACATTTTTCTGACAAGGTTAGTGTTCACGCATACGTGCCCGGTAACGGAATGTGCTGTGACTTCACAGTTAAACACATAAACCGCGAATGGGGACTGCCATGAAATCATTCACAGCCGTCCCTATTCCTATTATTTAATAATGTTTCGTTTTTACAATCAACGATTAATTACTATTTGCCGACGGTAGTTACGTCCTTGCTAAACCATTTCTCAGAAACTTCCTGTAAGGTTCCATCCTCTGCCATCTCTTCCAGAGTGCTCTGAACTTTATCTCTTAACTCGGTGTTGCCCTTCTTGAAGCCTACGCCGTATTCTTCCTCAGAAAGGGAATCGTCCAGAATCTTGAAATCAGCGTTTCTCTGCTGAATCTGATAGCCAGCTACGATTACGTCCATCGCAATGGCATCAACGGCGCCCTGCTCCAGATCCATGAATGCGGTGTTGTAATCAGCGGTTGTCAGAAGCTCCTTGAAGGTAGCGGTCAGTTCCGGTGCCTCTTTTAAAGCTGCCTCTGCGGAAGAATCTGCCTGAACCTCTACGATCTTGCCTGCCAGATCCGCCTGGCTGCTGATATCCGAATCATTGGCTACGACAAATACCTGCTGGTTTGCCATGTACGGCTCAGTCCAGGTGTAATCATCCTCACGACCCGTCATCGTAAATCCATTCCAGATGCAGTCGATATTGCCGGACTCAAGCTCCATATCTTTAGAATCCCAGGCAATCGGCTGTGCCTTATATTCCAGACCCAGACGTTTTGCAACTTCCTGTGCCAGTTCCAGGTCAAATCCGGTGTACTCGCCGTCATCGCCTACAAATCCCATCGGCGGGAAATCCTGATCAAAACCAACAATCAGAGTGCCGCCGTCGGTTGTCTTCGCCTCTTCTGCGGTGGTTTCCTCTGCCTGGCTCTCAGCCGCCTCTGTGTCTGCTGCGGTTGTCTCTGCTGCGCTGTTGCTGCTGCCACATGCGGTCATGGAAAGTGCCATTACTGCAGCCAGCGCTGCGCTCACAAATCTCTTTTTCATAATTAGTGTCCTCCTCATTTTCAGACAGTGGAAGCCGTTCTCCCTTTGCCGGTTTCCGTCTCGCTTTTTAATATGCTACCATATTAGCATACTAAAGCGTCTTTGTAAAGCACTTATTTTTGAAATTTGTCTTTTTGTGTAATAGGGAATTCCATGGAATTTCCTATTATACAAAAAGGGATTCCACATGATCTCTCACATGGAATCCCAATCATTTTATCCTTAATAATTGAGTGAAATTTGAGTAAAAATCTTCTTTTACCCTTAAAAAAACCTTATTTTACAAGGATTACTCGCAAACATACGGCATCAGGGACAGATGTCTTGCTCTCTTGATAGCTACAGTCAGAGCTCTCTGATGTTTAGCACAGTTGCCAGTGATACGTCTCGGAAGGATTTTTCCTCTCTCGGATACGTATCTCTTTAATTTATTTGTATCTTTGTAATCGATTTCGCCGTTCTTCTCGCCGCAGAATACACAAACTTTTTTTCTTCTACGCATACCGCCTCTTCTGATCTTGGAAGCGTCTATTTTATCGCCTTTATTGAATGCCATTGGTCT